>Ga0154607_1090_pt1 | contig 25546 bp, 18 predicted proteins | sample Rifle2008BG13ft_FD_116036 | JGI IMG/M metagenome (GOLD analysis project Ga0154607, IMG submission 116036) | Bacteroidetes bacterium RBG_13_43_22 | reverse complement strand
CCTGAGCCTTAGTTCACTGACAAAGACCCCCTTATCTTTCAGCCCTTGCATCCTGTTTGCAGTATAATCCTTATCATCAGGATGGATAAAAAATGCCGGATCAGTTGAATTATATGAGTCCCTGTCATAGCCAATAACTGAATGAAATGCCTGATTGGCGTATTTGAGATTCCACTCCCTGTCATAAAATGAAATTCCGTCATCAGCAGACTGAATCAGCATCCTGTAGAATTTATCAGACTCATAATACTTTTTTGCTAACAGATCCTTCTGGCTTTCAAGTTCATCGTTGGTCTTCTGAAGCTGGGCATTTATTTCTTCAATCCGTTCATTCTTCCTGGTGAGTTCACGGTTGATCCTTTTCAACTTAAGTGAAAAGTAGATTATTCCCGCACAAATTATGATAAGCGCTCCCAAAATTGTAAGGAGAAAGTGAAGAGATGCGGTAGATATTGCCGGAGATGTATTAAGAGAGCCATACACCCGGACGCCGGCAGAAACAAGAAATACAGTAAGAGTACCTTTCAGTAACAGGTTACCGGATACTCTTATAATCTTTGCCCTTCGACCTTCCATTAAAAGCATATTCTATAATAAAAACAGGAATACTACCCTGATATTCAGTAATTAGATCGGCGGCAAATTTAAATAATCATAAGATATTAAATCCTGATTTTTTCACAAAAAATGTTAAATTGCGGACATCTAACCATGTATTGATGGAAAGGGATAAATCGCAGTCAAACAACAGGAAATACAGTAATGACGAGATAACTGTATACTGGAAACCGGATGCCTGTGTACATGCATCATACTGTTACAGGGAGCTTATTGAAGTATTTGATCCCGGCAGAAGACCGTGGGTCGATATGAAGGGAGCCCCAACAAGCCTTATAATTGAAACGGTCAATCTATGTCCCACAGAAGCCCTAACATGGAAATGGAATGATGAAGAAAAGAATAAAACCATAGGTGTAGAACATACTAATCATGTAAAGTTCAGAAGACCGGAACTTCTGGAGCAGGAACATCCTGTTCACCTGGAACATCCTGTAAGTGTTAAAATTATGACTGACGGACCGATAGTCATTAAAGGTAATTTTACCCTGATATCATCAGGCAACAGCAAAGATATCACTGAGAGCCTGGTTTCTATATGCAGGTGCGGTGGCAGTGATCACAAGCCTTTTTGTGACGGGCGACACAGAAAAACGGGTTTTACCGGTTAATTTTAAGGAAATGGAAGAAGAAAAAGAAACCAAATCCCAGGCTGAAGTTGAAATAATTGACTTTGGTCCGCTAAGGATAACAGGTAATTTCATTTTAAAGGACCTTCAGAGAGATAAGGAATCCGTTCCGGGTGAAGTATATTTGTGCAGGTGCGGTAAATCTTCCACTAAGCCATTTTGCGACGGATCACACAAAAACATGTAATCTCTTATCTCGCTACAACGTGAAAACACCCCTGGTTGATTTCATAGGTTGCCCAGCATTTCTTTTCTTCCCTTAATCGCCATATCACTTCAGCCAGTGCCTCTTTAAGATAATATTTATCACAGTCGGTGACAAACCATTTCTTTGCCGAGAATCTTGCATAACTGATATCGAATGCATTGCCATAAAAATGAGGAGAATTCTCAGAAGCATTTAAATTTGATTCCTTCAGATTCGTGAGGATCTCAGTTGTCCTGGTCATGGAGGTAATTTTAAAATCGGATCCACGGAGGGATGTACCGGAAATCTTTCTTCTGTATCGTTTCCCTATCTCCTTCAGGAGTTCCTTCGCCTCTTTTGTTAGATAAGGATAGCTGTATGACATATCCTCAATTATATATCCTCTTCCATTCCTGATCCTGAAAATTTCTCTCTTTGACGCTTTCCTGAGCAGTTCCCTTCTATCAGTGCACTTTTCAATGCCGGAAGCGCCCGACCTTGCAATATAATCAGGAAGCATATCTTTAAGCTTTCTACTGAAGATCTGCTGCCTGTAGGTGATACATTCCCTGCCCAGTGTTTTATTGATAAACCAGCGAAATCCCTCGTTTTTGTCTTTCGGACTGGTCCCTGAAATTACCAGGAAAGCAATGATGAGTCCGGTAACTGTAATGACAATATAACCTAATGGCTTTACCCTGATCCTTTTAGCCACTCAGCACCTCCCTTACCTTCTCTGCTGCCTCCCGGAATGAAATGGCTGAAAAAACTTTCAAACCTGAATTATCGATGATAGCTTTTGCTTCTTCAGCATTTGTTCCCTGAAGCCTGACAATAACGGGCACCTTTATCTGCCCTATGGTTTTATATGCTTCAACCACGCCATTTGCCACCCTGTCGCATCTTACAATTCCGCCAAAGATATTTATCAGGATCGCTTTTACGGCAGTATCTTTCAGAATAATTCTGAATCCCGCCTCCACTGTCTTTGCACTGGCTCCTCCGCCTACATCCAGAAAATTTGCAGGAGATCCTCCCGATAGTTTAATAATATCCATTGTAGCCATTGCAAGGCCGGCTCCGTTCACCATACAGCCAACATTTCCATCGAGCTTGACAAAATTCAGATTATATTTCCCGGCTTCCACTTCTACAGGATCCTCCTCGCTCAGATCTCTCATCTCTGCAAGATCAGGATGCCTGAAGAGTGCATTGTCGTCAAGCACTACCTTGCAATCGACCGCAAGTACCCTGTTATCGCTTGTTTTAAGAACCGGATTTATCTCGAGAAGCTGTGCATCACATCCTGTAAAAGTCTCATATATGCCATTCAGGAATTTAATCATGTTGATGTGTGCTGTGCCTGTCAGTCCCAGGTTAAAGGCTATATTCCGGCACTGGAAAGGTCTCAGACCGACAACAGGATTTATTTCTTCAGTAAAGATCCTGTCAGGAGTCTTTTCCGCAACTTCCTCAATTGACATTCCTCCTTCAGGAGAATACATTACAGTATATCTTCCTGTATTTCTGTTCAGAAGAATACTGATATAGAATTCCTTAATTTCAGATTCCCCTTTGTAATATACATCCTGTGCGATAAGGACCCTGTTAACCTTTTTTCCTGCTGGTCCTGTCTGTGGTGTAACCAGCTGCATTCCAAGCATTTTTGAAGCCAGTAAACCTGCTTCTTCAATATTCTTCGCCAGTTTGACTCCGCCGCCTTTGCCTCTTCCTCCTGCATGTATCTGTGCCTTCACGACAAAAAACTGCGAACCGAATTTCTCCCGGAGCTGTCTGGCTACCATTACAGCCTGATCCGGTGTCTCAGCTACAAAACCTTCCTGGATATCAACATTATATGCGCGAAGTAATGATTTCCCCTGAAATTCATGAATATTCATCTGACAAATATTAAGTTATGCGGGCAACAGAATTCACTGGCTACAAAATAAAAGGAATAAACGGATTTTTAGTTATTTTGCCATAAAAAAGAATGCGTAAGCTGCAAAACAAAGAGCTTGGCAGAAAGACCCTGGAGCAGTTCAGGAATTCCGAGAAATTCCCGTTAGTAATAGTTCTTGACAATGTGAGGAGCCAGGGTAATGTAGGATCTGTTTTCAGGACAGCTGATGCTTTTCTTGTTGAGAGTGTTTACCTGTGCGGGATTACTGCCACTCCTCCAAACCGTGAGATCCAGAAAACTGCGTTGGGAGCGACTGATTCGGTTTCATGGAAATATTTTAAAAATACTGCTGCAGCCATAAATGAGCTTAAATCACTTGGCTATAAGATAATAGGTATTGAACAGGCTGAAGGATCAACTCCGCTTGGTGAATTTAAAGTCGAAAAGAACAACAGGTACGCCCTGGTTTTTGGCCATGAGGTTAACGGGGTTGACCAGGATATAGTCAACGAATGTGATCATGTTATTGAGATACCCCAGTTCGGGACCAAACATTCGTTCAACATAGCCGTAAGTGCAGGAATTGTATTATGGGAGCTGAGCAGACCTACCTCATCCCCCATCCCCTTCTCCCAGGGGAGAAGGAGAGCAAATCGCTGATTATTAGCTAATAAGTATATTGGATTTAGCCTCACCCTCTCTCCTGGGAGAGGGTGAGGTCGGAGAATCAGAGGGAATGCCGGGATGGGTCAGTATTTGAAATTCGTATAAAATAAAAAAAAGGCTACCAATTTGGCAGCCTTTCTAATATTTCAATAACTAATATTACTGGACTATTGATTTGAATGTATCGTCATTCCAGTATTTTGCCAGTTCAAGGTCGGTTTTTGCATAAGCTTTTAAGTCAGCATTAAATCCGACAGCTTCGCGCAGCCCGTTTAGCATATAATCCCTGTCATCAAGACGTGCGCCTACGATTGCCTTAAGATATGAAGGCTTTCCGCATTTGCACATTTCTTTCATGCTATCGAGGGTAACTTTTGCCTTGTTGACATCTTTCTTAAGCACCTGGGCGAGAGCAAGATTGAAGCATGGCTCTGAACCGAAATAATTAACTGCATCATCATATTTCCCTTCTGTAATTGCCAGAACACCAAGTCCCCATTTTGATTCAGTTGTGGCAGCGCTCATCGATGTAAACAATTCCTTGGCTTTTACCAGGTCACCTTTTACAAGGTAGCAGAAACCAAGATTGTTTTTGACAACATCGTTATTGTTAATTGCTTTTGCTACCTCTAGAGCTACTATTGCTTCGTCTGTTTTGCCAAGTGACATCAGGGCACAACCAACATTGTTTGCTGCCCGGATGCAGGTAGGATTGGCTAACAGAGCAGCTTTGTAGAATGACAGCTGTTCGTTTGCATCAGTCGTAAGCGTACCTGCATAAAGAAGTTCTTCAAGACTAAGCACTGAAGGATCAGATTTAGCCTGTGCAAGTATCTGTTCGTCGCTTCTTCCGACCTTATCAACATTGATGAGCATTTTTGACCTTCTCAGCTTGGGAAGAATGTCTGTTTTCAGAGCTTCATAAGCCGCAGACATGTTCTTTATCTCTTTTTCGCGAACTTCAGGGTCCGCATACATTGAAAGAACGCGGAGGATAAGGTCTTTATCCTGAAGGGTTGATTTTTCAACTTCAGCTTTAAAGCCTTCCCAGTCTTCAGGTGTGGTTTTTGAATCGAAGAAACCAGCACCTTTTGCAGCTTCAATTTTTTCAAATTCTTTCTTGAGCAATTTATCTGCTGCTGTGCCCCTGTTGCCTGAAAGTTTTGTATTCAGGTCAATTCCGCCGTCAGGAGAAGCATAGGAACTGATACCTACATCTTTAAACTGTTTGTTTGCATCTGCACTTACATTCTTAATATAGTCTTTCAGGGCAATTATATCTTCAGCTTTCAGCTCTGAACTGCGGATATCAAACTGGTTGATTACATAGTTTATATCAGCAGCCTGGCTTTCAGGAACTATTCTGACGTAGTTATCCTTCATAGATATTGATTTTGCATGCTTCATTACGAGTGTTGATGTAGCAATGACACCATCAGCCAGCTTTACAGGATCAAAATTGAGGCTCTTTGTCCCTCTTTTAGCTGTAACATTCAGGAATAGCTCCGATACTTTCATATCGTCCTTATATGCCACAGATGAAGCATATTTAAAACTACCTCCATTATAAGTGATCACCGGGTTATTAAGCTGAACGCTCTCACCCTGAACAACGGCTTCAACTTTGTCAAAATTGGATTCACCGCCAGCATATTTCAGAACCGGGGTTGCTGTCAGGACAGTTTTCTTGTCGAAATAGCTTGCAGGGAATTGTCCTGTGATTTCAACATTGACTATGCCGGCATGTACTTCAAGGACTTTCGGATTAACCTCATACTTGATTAAGCCAGCGTTTTTCTTCATTTTATTCAGACCACTACAGCTCGACATTAATATTGCGGCCAGGATAAGGATAAAATAGCTACTGATTTTTTTCATAGTAAAAATAGTTATTTGTTTATGATCGGTTTATTGCACAATAATTGAACAATATACAAAATATAATGCAAATCTAAAAAAAATAGTCAAAGTATCTGTCAAATTTTCCAAAATATTTACAAAATCACCATGTTGAGCCCTGTAGGATATTCTTTGCTGAAGATTGTTTCAATCACCTTTTTATAGTGATCTTTATTCGCTACAAAGTCAATTTCATTAATATCAATGACAAGGTACTTGTTTTCAGGATTCTGACGGAAAAAGGTGAAATAGCTGTCCTGGATCTTCTGAAGATACTCCCTCGTAATGGTCTTTTCATAGTCCCGTCCCCTTTTTTGTATATTATACAGCAGTCTTTCAACATCTAAATGAAGATAAACAAATATGTCGGGCTTAGGCAGTGAGCTGTATATTATGTAGAAAATGGTCCTGTACAGGCTGTATTCTTCACCCTGGAGTGTTGAGGAGGCAAAGACAAGCGATTTCATGAAGTAATAATCTGCAACAGTAAAAGACTTGAACAGATCCTGTGGCGCCAGCTCCTCCTTCAGCTGTTTATAGCGGCTGGCAAGGAACGATAGTTCCAGCGGAAAGGAATACTTGTCGGGATTTTCATAGAATTTAGGAAGAAAAGGATTATCAGCAAAATGCTCAAGGATCAGACGGGCGTCGAATTGTTCTGAGATCCTGGTGGCCAGAGTGGTCTTCCCGGCACCTATATTCCCCTCAATTACAACATAATTGTACTTACGCTCCATCCCTTGATCAATTCCTGGTTCAATTAATCAAATTTAGGAATTGAAAACAAATTAACAAAAACAAACAGGGACATTGCGTGAAATGTCCCTGCAGGTAATATTTTTATTTACCGGATGTCTATTTATTCTGATCCTCAGGCTTCCTGGGCTCTTGTTCCTGCTTTGGAGGACGAGGAAGGAGTACTTTCCTTGAAAGTTTCAGCTTGCCTGTTTTCGGATCAATATCAATAAGCTTGACCTCAACTTCATCACCTTCCTTAAGAACCTCATCAACAGTCCTAACCTTTTTCCAGTCAATCTCAGAGATGTGAAGCAGTCCGTCTTTATTGGGCAGTATTTCGATGAATGCTCCGAACTGGACAATGGTCTTCACCTTTCCCTTATAAATTTGTCCTACTTCAGGCACAGTTACTATTTTCTTGATCCAGTCGACTGCAGCAGTAATTATCTCCTTGTTTTCACCGAATACATTTACATCGCCACGACCATCAATTTCTTCCACTATAATTGTGGCGCCGGTAACACGCTGTATCTCCTGAATCACTTTTCCTCCCGGACCGATAAGTGCTCCGATCATATCCTTAGGTATTGAAAGCATCTCGATTCTGGGAGCATGTGGTTTCAGTTCCGGACGAGGCTCGGAGATCAGGTTATTCATAATGTCAAGAATATGCATTCTCCCTTTTTTAGCCTGTTCCAGAGCTTGCGCCATAATCTCGAATGAGAGACCCTCGACTTTAATATCCATCTGGGTTGCGGTAATGCCGTCGCGGGTACCGGCAACCTTAAAATCCATATCCCCGAGATGGTCTTCATCGCCAAGAATATCTGAAAGGATAGCGTACTTCTTTGAATCCTTGTCTGTTATAAGGCCCATTGCAATACCTGATACCGGTTTGCGGATCTTTATGCCGGCATCCATAAGGGCTAATGTTCCTGCACAGACAGTTGCCATTGATGATGATCCGTTCGATTCAAGAATATCGGATACAACTCTTATAGCATAAGGATTTTCCTCATCAGGCGGCATCATATTCTTCAGAGCCCTGTGTGCGAGATTACCGTGCCCTATTTCTCTCCTGCTTATTCCCCTGGCAGGCTTTGCCTCACCTGTTGAGAAAGGAGGAAAGTTATAATGGAGAGTGAATTTTTCAGTTCCCTGGTTCAGGACATCGTCTATGATCTTCTGATCAAGCTTGGTTCCGAGAGTCACCGTAGTTAAAGACTGTGTTTCTCCCCTGGTGAATAAAGATGAACCATGAGTGGCAGGAAGAGGATCTATTTCACATATTATAGGGCGTATTTCATCCGGTTTCCTGCCGTCCAGCCTGGTATTCTCATCAAGCACCATTCTTCGCGCAGCTTCCTTAAGCACGTCATGGTAATATCTTCTTACCAGCAGCTCATCAATTTTATCCTCTTCAGCATATTGAGCAAGGAATTCAGTTATCACGGCATCAAAAGCATCTAGTCTTTTATGCTTGTCAGTTGAAGATTTTGCAGCCTGGTAACATTTGTCATAAGTCTCATCCCATACTTTTTTCCTCAGATTCTCATCGTTAACTTCATGACAATATTCACGTTTTGCAGGAGATCCTGTTTCCTTTGCGAACTCCATCTGTGCCTTGCAGTGAACCTTTATTGTTTCATGCGCAATTTTCAGTGCTTCAAGCATTTCAGCTTCTGACACCTCTTTCATTTCACCTTCAACCATCAGGATATTATCATATGTAGCACCCACCATCAGGTCAATGTCGGCTTCTTCAAGCTGGGTGAATGAAGGATTAACTACAAACTGGCCATTTATTCTTGCAATCCTCACTTCAGAGATCGGGCCGTTGAAAGGTATATCCGAAATTGTCAGCGCAGCTGATGCTGCAAGACCTGCAAGCGCATCGGGAACAGTATCGGTGTCAGCTGAAATGAGATTGATGGTAACAAATGTCTCTGCATGAAAATCTTCAGGAAAGAGAGGTCGCAATGCCCTGTCAACCAGCCTTGATATGAGGATCTCATAGTCTGATGGCCTGGATTCTCTTTTCAGGAAACCTCCCGGTATACGTCCTGAAGATGCATATTTTTCCTTGTATTCCACTGATAGAGGCATGAAGTCAGTATCTTCCTTGGCCTCTTTTGCTGCTACAACCGTTGCCAGCAGCATTGTTTTTCCCATTTTTAAAAGGACAGCCCCGTCAGCCTGCCTGGCGAGCTTCCCTGTTTCCAGTACTATTTGTCTCCCGTCGCCGAGATCAATAGTCTTTTCTTTTAAGTTGAACATTATAAATATGATTTATGATTTTTGAAATTACAGGGTACAAAAATAGCACGAAAAAAGGCAATTTGCGATTGCCTTTTTTTCATTTACGTAATTTCAAAGCTTTTATGATTTCACGATACCGTCCGATATCTTTTACTCTCAGGTAGTCAAGAAGCCTTCTCCTCTTTCCGACAAGCTTGATAAGAGCCTGCTGTGTGCTGAAATCCTTCTTATTCTTCTTAAGATGCTCAGTAAGATGATTGATCCTGTACGAGAATAAGGCTATCTGGCCTTCAGCCGTTCCAGTATCAATTTCTGACGTTCCAAAGCTTTTGAAAAACTCCTGCTTTTTTTCCGTGGTCAAATACATGTCTCTAACTAAAATGTTATTAATCCAAATGTAAATTGAGTCTCCAATTTTGGAACGCAAAAATAAGGCTTTTTTATGTAAACTATCAAACAATTGGAATATTTTTAAAACTATTCTTACTTTTCCTTTGCTTACTTACATAGAAAAGACGCAAATAGCAGGCCATTCGTTGCGTATGATCGTGGAAATTTTCGTCTGTTTATCAAAGAAATTCGATAATTCGTCAAAAGACCCCCGGCCAGCTAAAGCTGGCCTGCCCCCTAAAGGGGGCTAAAACTCAATCTGTATTAAAACTTATGATTAAGCAGGAGATTAGCCCCCCTTCTGAGCTTGCACTGAGCGAAGTGAAGTGGGGAATGGGGGGTCATCAAGCATCAGTTCGTCCTGCCTCTTCAGGTTCCTTCCCATGCTTATCAGCTTTGCACCGATCCGGCAATCGAGACACTTCCTTTTCTTGCAGTAATTATTCCTCAGATGGATCAGCGCCTGCGAATAAAAGGCTGATTCAACGGTTAAACCTGCAGAAATCCATTCATCAATTATCGAGTTTTCTTCAGGATGTATCTCCTCAAGAAATGAAACAGCCTTTTCATATAATGACCTGTCATCCCTGTACATTCCATAAACAAAGATCACCGGGACTACTGCATTTATAAGAAAAATGTCGGTAGCCTGAGAACCGGTCATCTTTGAACAGGATCGGCTTCTCTTGCCGAATACATAATGATCATCCCAGTATTCAGATGCTGCCGCTTCGAACAGAGCCTTGAGTTGTTTTATGTTGCTGACTTCCAGAATTCTGGAAAATAATCCGCCTGTTACTGCCAGCATTGCCGCAAGCTGGGATATCCTTATTGTCGGGAAATTCGCCGGACGAAGACGTGCGAATTTCCATATCCAGCCATGAAGAGGCCGGAGGGAATATTTGGCTGACAATATTTTGTATTCTCTTATCAGGTCAACATAATAATCATCATTAATGGCTTCCCTGAAAAGTCCTTCATCAAGCAATCCGGCGGTTCCAAACAACAGCGATTCAACCTGGAACCTGTTATCAGTATGCTTGCGGATAATTTTAAACGGCAGCGAAGAAGCAAGCATTTCAAATGGTTCAGTGTTAATCCTGAATCCGAAATACCTGGCCAGTATCCTGTAAAAAGTCTCCTCCCAGTCACTGCCTGTTTCTGAAAAGATTTTCATTATCTGCTCCGATTTTTCTTCCATACGCTCAATTACGAGAGCATTTAGCCAATGACGTATAAAGAAGTTATCAAGGTTCTTAATCTCTGACTGACAGGCTATTATAAAAGGATTGTTTAGCAGCTTAACAAAATTTTCATATATATCCGGATTGAAAGACAGCTGAACCGTAAGCAGCTCTTCACCTCTGGAATTGAAAACAGGTTTGTCATTTTCTGCAACCGCATGAAGTATGACATTGTCAAAAGCAGGATCACTGTTATGCCGATGGCTTTCAAAGTGCGATGCCTTCGTATGGATCTCAACATTCCCTGCCCATTCTGTACCGGCAATCCTGATCCTGGCATTGAAGAAATCGGGACCGGAATCGCGGTTGTATTCACCTGATTGGATCACAATGATCTTATTGCCTTCATTATCAATAAGTTTGTCGGAATCATAAAGATTATATTTCCACAGGTAATGCAGGAATTCTTCTTTCATGGGAGCACGAGTATTAGATAAACAGCGAAACAATAAAGATACGAAAAAAATAGGAACAATACAAGAGGGCGGGAGGGGGTGAGGGGGAGAATTTAAATAAGATTCCTTTCGGCCAGGTATGCTTCCATTTCAATCTGCAGTTCCCTGGCTTTTTCACCGGCAACTTTATCGAAATTCTCTGAATTGTCAGCGAAGATGATTCCCCTGGATGAATTAACAAGAAGACCGCATTTATTATTAAGGCCGTATTTTGCCACTTCGGCAAGGCTGCCGCCCTGGGCGCCAACACCCGGAACAAGAAGAAAATGATCCGGAACGATCTTCCGGATATCCTTGAGCATCTCGGCGCGGGTTGCTCCCACAACATACATCAGGTTATCGGTTGTCCCCCATTTCTGGGATACTGAAAGCACTCTCTCGAAGAGCTTGATACCATCCTCATCGTGATACTGGAAATCATCAGCTCCCTTGTTTGAGGTCAGTGCCAGCAAAACCACCCACTTCTCAGGATATGAGAGAAACGGAGTAACTGAATCCTCTCCCATATAGGGTGCAACAGTAATTGCATCAAAAGGCAGGTTCTTAAGAAAAGCCTTTGCATACATTTTTGATGTATTGCCAATATCGCCTCGCTTTGCATCGGCAATTACGAGGATATCAGGGTGCTTCTTCTTAATATACTTAACGGTTGATTCCAGGGAGTTCCAGCCTGATGCACCATTTGATTCATAAAATGCAACATTGGGCTTGTAAGCTACAGCATATTTATAAGTGGAATCTATTATCCTTTTATTGAATTCAAGAACCGGGTCTTTCTCTTTTTTCAGGAATGCCGGTATCTTTTCAATTTCAGTATCCAGACCAACGCAGAGGAAAGATCTTTTTTGTCTTATGTTCTCAAACAACTGCAAATAACTCATAACCAATTCTTTAAATATTACTATCCTTTAACCTCTCTGCATTTTCTGCCATCTGAAGTTTATCTATTACCTCCTGGATATTACCATCAAGTACTGAAGGAAGGTTGTACATTGTCAGTCCTATCCTGTGGTCAGTCATCCTGCCCTGCGGATAGTTGTATGTCCTGATCTTTGCCGATCTGTCACCTGTGGATACCATCGTCTTGCGGCGGTGAGACACCTCATCAAGATACTTCTGGTATTCAAGGTTATAAAGTCTTGTCCTTAATTCTTTCAGGGCTTTATCGTAATTCTTGAGCTGTGATTTCTCATCCTGACAGATAACAACAATGCCCGTTGGAATATGTGTAAGGCGGATCGCTGAGTAGGTGGTATTCACAGATTGTCCACCCGGACCTGATGAGCAATAAGTGTCTTTTCTTATATCCTCATTCTTTATAACTATATCAAACTCATCTGCTTCAGGAAGCACAACAACTGATGCTGCAGAAGTATGAATACGTCCCTGGGTTTCGGTCTGGGGAACTCTCTGAACTCGGTGAACGCCTGATTCATATTTCATTAAACCATAAACGCCATCGCCTGTAACACTCATTACGATTTCCTTATAACCTCCGGCTGTCCCCTCTGAGCAGCGGTTCACCTCAGCCTTCCACCTTTTTTGCTCAAAGAACTTTGAATACATCCTGAATAGATCACCCGCAAAGATGCTGGCTTCATCGCCGCCGGTACCTGCTCTGATCTCAACAACAGCATTTTTTTCATCCTCCGGATCGACAGGGATGAGAAGCATTTTTATCTCCTCCTCCATTTCAGGGACCTGCCCGTTAAGCTTTTCGAGCTCAGCTTTGGCCATCTCCCGCATTTCTTCTTCCTTTTCTGTTGCCAGAAGTTCTTTTGTGCTTGTAATATTCTTAAGGATCAGCTTGTATTTCTCATAAGCTTCAATGATCGGTTGAAGACTTTTATATTCTTTGTTAAGTCCTACATAGCGTTCCATATCCGAAAGCACCTCCTGCCGGGTAAGGAGCTCACCCACCTCAATGAATCTCTGTTTCACTCCTTCAAGCTTCTCGAGTAAGAAATTACCGGCCATGGATTTTAATTTTCGTGGGCAAAGATAATAAAAAGGTGCAATGATACAACGGTACAACGGTCAGGGAAAGGGAAGAATGAAGAGGAGAAGAGGAGAATGGGGGAAGATGTGAAAACAAAAATCCCCTCCTGGGCAAGGGGTGGGTTAATACACATGATTTATCAGTATTCAAACGCTCCAAATTCTGATTTTATTGTAAGCTTCTTGCTTGTAGATTCTTCGCAATGCCCTATTATTTGTGCTTCGAGGTTGAAGGCGGAAGCGATGCTGATTATTTCGTCTGCATTATTCTCATCTGTATAGATCTCAAACCTGTGTCCCATGTTAAATACCTGGTACATTTCTTTCCATTCAGTTCCGGATTGTTCGTGGATTATTCTGAACAGCGGAGGTAAAGGAAACAGGTTGTCTTTTACAATATGTAGATTATCAATGAAATGGAGTACTTTAGTTTGTCCTCCCCCGGAACAATGAACCATTCCGTGTATCTGCAGCCGCATTGCTTCTGTTATTTTTTTCACAACAGGAGCATAGGTCCTGGTTGGTGACAGCACCATTCTTCCGGCATCAAGATTCAGACCTTTTATGGGATCAGTAAGCTTCAGTTTTCCTGAGTAGACAAGGTCTCCGGAAAGTGAGGGATCGAAGCTTTCAGGGTATTTTGAAGCAAGGTATTTTCCGAAGACATCATGCCGTGCGGAAGTCAGTCCGTTGCTGCCCATTCCGCTGTTGTATTCATCTTCGTATGTGGTCTGTCCGTATGAGGCAAACCCAAGGATTATGTCGCCTGCCCTTATGTTATGATTTGAAATAACATCTTTCCGCTTCATCCTGGCAATAACCGTTGAGTCAACGATAATTGTTCTTACAAGGTCTCCCACATCTGCAGTCTCTCCTCCTGTGGAATAAATTCCTATCCCAAGATCTCTGAGCTTTTGAAGAAACTCTTCGGCACCATTAATAATTGCAGAGATAATTTCTCCCGGGATCAGTTTTTTGTTTCGTCCTATGGTTGATGACAGCAGTATATTATCATAAGCTCCAACGCAGATAAGGTCATCCAGGTTCATAACGATCGCATCCTGTGCAATACCTTTCCAGACTGATATGTCTCCTGTCTCTTTCCAGTAGATGTAGGCCAGTGATGATTTTGTCCCGGCGCCGTCGGCATGCATGATGTTGCAGTAGTTCGTATCACCTCCGAGCAAATCAGGGACTATCTTACAGAAAGCTTTTGGGTACAAGCCTTTATCAATGTTCTTTATAGCTGAGTGTACATCTTCTTTCTGGGAGGAGACACCGCGTTTATCGTATTTCGATTCTGCAGGCATAGGATAAATAATGAGAAGATAAAGATAGAAAAAAGTTGCTGGTTGCTGGTTCCTGGTTGTTTTTCATAACACTTGTATAGACCAGCTTTCAAATGCACAGAGACTGTGATGAAGCGCTATCACAGGCTTCCCGCTTTATATTCATGCCCGCCGGTGATTACAAGGATGCGGATGGGTTCCGGCAGCCTGGATCCTGAAATGACAAAAACGGATGAAAAAATCAGAACTAAAGAAGAAATTGTTGTCTTCATATTGTAATCATTTACAAGATATTAAGTCCCCTCTTTGCTTTAGCATAGAGGGGGCAAATACTGAGCAGAGTGAAGTATTGGGGGTGAGTACATGAGAGGTCATTTTTTCGGAGCCTCGTAATCCGTTCTCAGCACCCTGAATTCGGTATGTCGGTTTATCTGGTGAGCTATCTCTTTCTGTTCATCAGTCGTCAGACCGTTGATATACTGTTCTGAAAGAGTAGTCCCTATTTTAAGGAAAGAGGCTTGATTAACCACTGATGCATCAACAACTTTCGGGACCGATTCACCATATCCTTTTGCTGAAAGCCGCTCAGGCTCTATTCCTTTTTCGATCAGATACTGAACAACTGACTGTGCGCGCTTCTGCGAGAGATCATAGTTATACTCTTCAGTATCACGTGAATCGGTATGCGACATCAGCTCAATAGTTACATTCGGGTTGTCATTCAGGGTCTCGACAAGCTTGTCAAGTGAAACCATTGATTCCGGGCGGAGATCCCATTTGTTGAAATCATAGAAAATATTCGGCAGCTCAATCGGCTTATCGATTGCTGTCAGAAGAATAGTTACCATGAATTCACGGCTTTTCTCCTGTCCTTTTGTGGTCTCCCTTTCCTTACCGTTCAGGTATCCGGTTTTTGATGCAAGAAATATATAATCTACATCAGGCTTAAGGTTGAATTTAAAATCACCGCCTGTCCCTGTTTCAGCCTGTAGGTTAGATCCGTCACTGGCAATAAGAGAGACAGTTGAACCTGTTATCGGGGCTCCGGTCTTTTCATCCTTTACCAGTCCTGTGATGCTGAATCTCAATGGCGGAAATTCAAATTCATATAGTTCGTCGTTGCTTCTGCCTTTGCGGGTTGAGCTGAAAATTCCTTTTTCGTTCCCGTTTTCAAAGGTAATCCCGAAATCGTCAGCTGAACTGTTTATTGGAGATTTCATATTCTGAACAACCCATGAGTCGTCAGGCTGGCGAACAGCCTTGAAGATATCAAGTCCTCCCATACCAATCAGTCCGTCGGAAGAAAAATAGAGGGTGCCGTCACTCCTCACATAAGGGAAAAGTTCATTTCCGCTTGTGTTTATATCAGGACCAAGGTTTTTAGGTTTTGTCCATGCGCCGCCGGCAGCGGTGCGCATAACCATCCAGATATCCTTTCCGCCCGATCCGCCTGTCATATCGGAAACGAAATAAAGAGTTTGTCCGTCAGGTGATAAAGCCGGATGTGCGGCGACAAGGGAATCGGGAAGTATTTCAAGGTTCTTGGGTTCACTCCAGCTGTCACCTGATCTTCTGGATGACATTACTAAGCATCCCTTTTTCTCACGTTTGCCAGCTTCGCACCTGGTAAAATAGATCTCCTTGTAATCGCTTGTGAAACAAGGGGTCCCGTCCTCGAATTCACTGTTTATTCCTTCAACGGGTACAGGGGTGCTCCATTTTGATTTCTTGTCGAGCCTGCTCTCGAAAATATCTGTGTAGCCCTGTCCTGTTGCACCATGCGTCTTATTTCCTGCAGCATCTTCGCGTGAGGATGTGAAGAATATGACTCCGAAATCGTCACGGCCATAAGCAGGGCTGAAATCAGATTCTTTTGAATTGATATCCTTAAGCTCTGTGACCCTGTACACCTCAGGATTCCGCAGCCATTCGAGTGCAAGCTCACATGCACGGATCTCCTGGTCGGCTTTTGCATCGGAAGGAGCTAACTGCTTGTATTTTTTGAATTCGTCTATTGCCTGCTGGTGTTTGCCATTCTTCTTTAGTGAGGAAGCATACCAGAACTGAGCTTCCGGTTTTGTGGCTGATGATTTCACTGCAAGCTTATACCATGTTTCAGCATTCTTCGGATCATTTACAAGCCTGTAGCATTCGGCAATCATAAATATTATCTCAGCGCGGTAGGATTTATCTGATTTTTTTGTTTTGGAATACGTATCCTTGAAGAAGTCAATAGCGTCAAAATACTCACCTGCTTCAAAAGAATCATAAGCCCTGTCGGCTTTTCTCTTTTGCGCAGAAGAATCCTGAAATGCAATGATTGAAAGTAATATAACAAGGACAATAAACCTTTTCATGATACCCTTTCTATACGGCCATAAAAATAGTTAAATAATTGAGAACGGCGTTAAATAGTAACGGTTGCCGTCCACAATTATTATAAAAAAGCAGAGACGCTGCGTGGCAACATCTCTGCTTCAACACCTAACCTATAAAACCTATCTGGTAAAGAGCAATTCCCTGTATTTCGGAAGCGGCCAGATCTCGTTATCAACTATAAGTTCAAGTTTATCAATATGGGACCGGATCTCTTCAAGATATGGTTTAACCTTCTTTTCATAGGCTATCGCTTTCTTAAATGAATCCTCGATCACATTGGCCTTTTTACGTTCTTCGATCATGTCATTTGTAAGCTTCTTGATATTTGTGATATGATCGGAAATTGTAACAATCATCTCCTTGCGGGCGCTTGCAAGCCTTTCATATTCAAGATCACTGAATACTTCACGTAATCCCTTTACATTTTCAAGGAGGGATGTCATATAACGGATCGCAGTGGGAACAATATGGTTTATTGCGAGGTCGCCAAGTACTCTTGCTTCGATCTGGACTTTCTTGGTGAATTTCTCATATTCAACTTCCACGCGGCTTTCAAGTTCTTTATCAGTAAATACTCCGGATCCTGTGAGAACTTCCCTTGAGTAAGGAGTCAGGTAGCATTTCAGTGATTCAGGAACGCTCTGGATGTTGCAAAGCTTTCTTCTTGCTGCCTCCTCATGCCATTCCCTGCTGTAATTATCACCTTCAAACAATACCTTTTCAGATTCAAGAATATATTTTTTAAGAATCTGGAAAATCGCTTCATCCTTGTTCCTGCCTTTTTTGATTATCTGGTCAACTTCGGCTTTGAATTTTGCAAGCTGGCGTGCAACAGCAGCGTTGAGGACTATCATTGCGGTGCCGCAGTTTGCAGATGAGCCTACAGCCCTGAATTCAAATCTGTTACCAGTGAACGCAAAAGGTGAGGTCCGGTTACGGTCGGTATTGTCAAGCAGTATTTCGGGTATTTTCCCGATGCCAAGTTTAAGTTCGGTTTTCAGGGCAGGGGTCATCTTCCTGTCAGTTACCTTGCGTACTATGTTATTCAGCATTTCTTTAAGATAGGTACCCAGAAACACTGAAATTATTGCCGGCGGGGCTTCGTGTCCGCCCAGCCTGTATGAGTTTGTTTCGCTCATTACTGAAGCTCTGATCAGTTCGTTGCTGTCGTGAACTGCTTTAATGACATTTACGAGGAAGGTCAGGAACTGAAGGTTTGTTTTCGGATTCTTACCCGGAGAAAGCAGATTTACCCCGGTATTGGTAGCCATTGACCAGTTATTATGCTTACCGGAGCCGTTAATGCCTGCAAACGGTTTTTCATGGAAAAGCACCCTGAATTTATGCTTCCGTGCCACTCTTTTCATGATATCCATAAGAAGCTGGTTATGATCGACTGCAAGGTTCACCTCCTCATGTATCGGGGCGCATTCAAACTGGTTGGGCGCCACTTCATTATGGCGTGTCTTGACAGGAATACCCAGCTTATGTGCCGTACATTCAAAATCCTTTATGAAACTCATAACTCTTTCGGGTATTGATCCGAAATAATGGTCCGCAAGCTGCTGGTCCTTTGAAGACTGGTGACCCATCAGTGTCCTGTCAGCCAGAACTATATCAGGACGGGCATAATATAATGCTTCATCTATGAGGAAATACTCCTGTTCAATTCCGAGTGTCGCATATACTTTCGTGATATCCTTATCAAAATACTGGCATATATCTACTGCAGCCTTATCGAGTGCTGAAAGAGCCTTCAGGAGCGGCGCTTTATAATCGAGTGCCTCACCGGTATAAGAAACAAAAATTGTAGGGATACAAAGTGTGGTTCCTACAATAAATACAGGTGATGAAACGTCCCATGCTGTATATCCCCTTGCTTCAAAGGTATTTCTGATACCTCCGCTCGGGAAGCTTGATGCATCAGGTTCAGACTGGACAAGAACAGCACCGGAGAAATTCTCCACCATATGCCCGTTATCTCCCATTTCCAGGAAACTGTCGTGTTTTTCAGCAGTTCCGTCTGTAAGGGGGTGGAACCAGTGTGTAAAATGAGTTGCACCTCTTTCGATCGCCCAGGCTTTAAGTCCTATTGCTACCTGGTCGGCCTCCTGTCTGGTCAGCGATTTTCCCTCTTCAATTGCTTTCTTAACAATCCTGAATGCCTCCTGCGACAGGTAGTGCTCCATTTTATGGAGGTTGAAAACATCAGCTCCGAAATACTTTGAAACAACAGGTGACGGTGTTTCATGTTCAATAGGTTCCCTGTTGAACACTTCTCTTAATGCACTGAATCTTAATTCTGCCATAGCAAATTTTTTTCTCAAAAATATGTATTTTTTTATATCACCCCTATGTTTTTATATATATTTTTCATTTTTTATGTGTATTTTCCATATATACCCCCATATTTCTAGGGGTAATATTGATTTATTTTTGTATATTTATAATTTATACCCTGTTTTATTAATCCTGTAGTATAATATCAGCTGTTATAGTTTTTCTACCTGTAAGCAGATAATTCTTTGATCTGTTTTTATTGGAATTTTGTTATATTTGTCGCCTGATTTGAAAAAGCATAATTCTATTAATCATTAAAATACTTACTTAATGTCAGCTATTCAGTTTTTAAGGGAAAAAGCGGCTGTTCTAATTTCGGGAGTGATTGGATTTTCACTCTTCCTTTTTGTCGTGAGTGATTTTTTCGGAAATGGAAGGGGACGAAGAAGACAGGAAAGGAAGTATTATGAAATTGGCCAGATAGCCGGTGAACAGGTTTCCTACCAGGAGTATGAACAGAGAGTCCAGAATCTTTTCGAAATATATAAGCTTTCTGGTGTCACCACCATTGATGAAGCGACTGCTGAATCGGTAAGGGCACAGATATGGGAACAGATGGTCAGAGAAAGGATCCAGGAAAACCAGTACAAAGATCTTGGCATAGGAGTCAGCACTGAAGAAATTGATGAGCTTGTACTTGGAAATAATCCTCATCCTATTGTTCAGCAGCTTTTCACTGACCGTTCCACCGGGATCTTCAACAAATCCTTTCTTGTTAACTTCCTGAAGAATATTGAACTGGATGAAACAGCCAAGAAATACTGGCTCTTCTTTGAAGACGAGATAGTAACCGACAGGATGAGCACAAAATACAATAACCTTGTAGCCAAAGGATTATATGTCACCAGCAAACAGGCAGAATTTGATAATAATATTGCCGGCACGACCGTCGATTTCAGCTTCATTCAGAAAAACTATGCATCGGTTGCGGACTCATCCGTTACTATTAATGCAGATGAAATAGAAAAGTACTATGCAGAACATAAGGATAATTTTAAAAGCAATGCCCTGAGAGATATTGAATATGTAACATTTGACGTGATCCCTTCCGATGAGGATATTAAGCAGACTGAAGACTGGATAAACCGGATAAGCGGGGAATTTGCAGCAGCGACTGATCCTGATCAGTTCGTCAATCTTAACGCTGATACCCGTCACCAGGGAGTTTTTCTCTCCCTCAGCAATGTTCCCGAAAACCTCAGGGATTTTGTAAAGAAAGAAGATAAATCAACCGTTTTCGGCCCTTACAGGGAAGAAGATTCCTATAAGATAATACGGCTTATTGATGCTGCAGACAGGCCTGATTCAGTTCATGCCCGTCATATTCTTATCTCTGCCGGACAAACAAGGACTTTTGAAGATGCAAGAACCACAGCTGACAGCCTTATGGGACTTATAAAAACCGGCACTCCTTTTGAGCTGATAGCACTGACAAATTCCGAGGACCAGGGTTCTGCCCAGTTAGGAGGTGACCTCGGATGGTTCCAGGAAGGAATGATGGTCACACCTTTCAATGATGCCTGCTTTACAGGGAAAAAAGGAGAAATCGTCAAAGCTGAAACAACATACGGCGTTCATATAATTGAGATCCTTGATCAATCGAAAAAATCCCGTAAATACAACCTTGGTACTATTGACAGGAAGATCATTGCGAGCTCAACTACAAACCAGAGAATTTACAGCCTCGCAAGCCAGTTCGCAGGGACGAACAGCACCTATGAGAAATTCAATAACGCGATTGCTGAACAGGATCTTAACAAGAGAGTGGCAAACAATGTTACTCCACAGCAAAAAACACTTCCCGGACTTGAAAATCCAAGAGGCCTGATAATCTCACTTTTCTCTGCCGAAAAAGGGAAAATAGTCCTGGATGCAAACCAGCAGGCTGTTTTTGAGGTTGATGATAAATATGTAGTTGCTTTCTGCACGGCAGTTCAGGAAGAAGGAACATCTCCCCTGGCAGATGTGGAAAACGACATTAGATTCATCCTTCTGAAAGATAAAAAGGCAGAAGTCATTTCGGCTGAATTTGTTAAAAACAGCCAGGAAGGAAAGACGCTTGAAGATATAGCGTATACAATGGGGCTTAATGTACAGGAAGCCACACAGGTCACTTTCCGGTCATACAGCATACCGGGCGCCGGCAGCGAACCTGCACTTATTGCAGCAGCCTCGGCAGCCAGACAAGGTGTGGTCGCAGGTCCCGTCAAAGGTGAAAACGGAGTATACATGATCTTTGTAAACAGTCTTACTACCAAAGAAGCTGAAGACCTTAAGCTCCTCAGGGAAAGGCTGGAAGCTACTTACCAGATGAGAGGAAATTATGAAGCGTTTGAAGCACTCAGGAAGGGTGCTGATATCGTAGATAAGCGGTATAAGTTTTACTAGGAAAGAAACACCCCCGTCCCTGACCTGAACCGTCAGGGACTATCCCCTAAAGGGGGCCTGAATCCAAATAATCAAGTTATTTTCATCCACAATTTATCCCCCTTTCAGGGGGAATGTCGCGGAGCGACAGGGAGGTATTTTATATCTTCTTTTGCAATCGGTTGCAAAAGTAAATCATAATGCATAATTTTATTTACTCTAATTCATGACCATCTTTCCAAATTTAACAGAATCTATATGAATACTCAAACTGAAAAACTATCTGCACGGGAGAAAGTCGGCTACAGCCTTGGTGATGGCGCAGCCAATTTCATCTTTCAGACAATGATGCTTTTGCAGCTCAGCTTCTATACCGATTCCTTTGGACTGACGGCAGCTTCCGCTGCTACACTCTTCCTTGTTGCCCGATTATGGGCAGCAGTCTGCGATCCGATATTCGGAGCACTGGCCGACCGTACAACCACACGATGGGGAAAATTCCGGCCATGGATACTCTGGACTGCGTTACCATTTGGTGTGCTTGGCTATTTTGCTTTTACAACACCTGATCTTGGTCCGTCAGGAAAGATAATCTATGCTTATGTGACCTATTTCCTGCTGATGACAATTTATTCAGCAAATAATAATCCCTATTCTGCACTTAGCGGAGTAATAACCGGAAATATGGATCAGAGGTCAAGCCTTTCATCAGTAAGGTTTGTCGTTGTTGCCCTTGCCACTATCGCAATTCAGGGCTTCACTCTTCCGATGGTCAATCATTTCGGAGAAGGAGACAGCGCCAAGGGATACCAGATCACCATGGGGATTTTCTGCGCACTGGCCGTTATCTTTTTCCTGATAACATTCTTTACGACCAAAGAGAGAATACAACCGCCTCCACAGCAGAAAACATCACTGAAGCAGGATCTTGCAGATCTCTTCCGTAACCGCCAATGGATCATAATGTTCGTTGTATTCCTGATGATGTTTATATTCCTTTCAATGCGAAACGGCATACTGGTTTACTATTTCAAGTATTATCTCAATATAGAAAGCCAGAGAACATTCCTCATGGGTATCGATAAGGTACTTTTCGGATTCTTCAGCGCTATAGGACTGACCGGGACAAGTGCTGATATTGCGGGCAATGTATTCAGTGTCATAAATATTATAAGCCAGATTGCAGCTATCGTAGGTATTGCCCTCTCAAACAGACTCACAAAGAAATACTGCAAGAGAAATATTTTCAGGGCATGGCTTGGTATCGCTGCCCTGGCAGCAATACTTTTTGTAGTAGTGCCTCCGACTTCAATCTGGATAATCTTCATTCTTTCAATACTGTTCAATTTCGCATGGGGTGTGACGATGCCCCTGCCATGGGCTATGATGGGTGATGTTGCCGATTATTCGGAGTGGAAGACCAGCCGCAGGGCTACAGGCATTGTATTCGCCGGCATAGTTGTAGGACTAAAGGTCGGGATGGCGATCGGAGGTTTCCTTGCAGGAAAACTGCTCTCACTCTACGGCTACGTCTCAAATGTTGAGCAAACAGCCGGCTCTATGAGGGGCATAAGGCTGACAGTCAGCATTTATCCTGTGATAGCAATCGTGATCTGTATATTATTCCTGTTCATTTACAGCATCAACAGGAAGACTGAATTACAGATGCAGGATGAACTTGCAGAAAGGCGTAAATCATATGCATAATGGATAAAAACACTCAAATAAAAAGCTACATGCAAAAACCAGGATTTAAAAAGCAGAAAACTGCACCATATAAAGATGCTTCGCTGACCGTTAAAGAGAGGGTTAAGGATCTTCTGAAACGCATGACCCTTGAGGAGAAAACAGCACAGCTGATGGGTCTCTGGAATGGAGGTGTTGAAGATTTTAAACCCGGGCTCTTTGAAGATCCGGTAAAGATGAAGGAGGTGTTCGGAAAAGGATGCCATTCAATTCATCCTGCACCTTTCGGAGTCAAGGCGACTGTTGAATTGAGGAACAGGATCCAGAAATACCTGGTTGAGGAGACCAGGCTGGGGATCCCTGCCATGTTCGTTGATGAGGGCCAGCATGGGATGATGCGTCCCGACTCAACCGTATTCCCGCAGGCAATAGGATTGGCCTGCTCCTGGGACACTGAACTTTTTGAAAAGGTATATGGCATTATTGCTCATGAAATGCGTTCACGGGGTACGCACCATGCACTGACTCCTGTGATAGATACCTGCCGGGATCCGCGGTGGGGTCGTGTTGAGGAGACTTACGGTGAAGATCCTTTTTTGAACGGTATGCTTTCATGTGCTGCCGTGAAGGGACTTCAGGGTGGTGTTACAGGGAAAGTAGGCAAGAAAAACGTTGCTGCCACACTGAAACACTTCACCGGTCATGGAGAACCGGAAGGAGGCCAGAACCAGGGACCAGCAAACTATTCGCTGAGAGCTCTCAGGGATTATCACATGCCTCAGTTTAAAATGTGCATCGACAAGGTGAAGCCGGTTTCTGTGATGCCATCCTATAATGAAGTCGATGGCGTGCCATCACATGCAAACAGATGGCTCCTGAAGGATGTACTGAGAAAAGAATGGGGATTCAGAGGCATGATAGTATCTGATTATTACGGAGTTGACCAGCTCTTTAACAAGCATATGGTTGCTGAAGATGCAAAGGATGCAGTAATCAAAGGTTTTAATGCAGGTGTACAGTATGAATTCCCTCAGGGGAATCTCTATAAAATGCTTCCAAAACTTGTTAAAGAGGGCAAGGTAAGCATTAAGGAAATTGACAAGGCAGCTGAGCAGGCGCTGACAATGAAATTTGAGCTTGGGCTTTTTGAGAATCCTTATATTGATCTTCAGAATGCAATAAAAGTCAGCAAATTGGCTGAACACAGGGATATTGCGCTTAAAGCGGCTCATGAATCAATAGTGCTTCTGAAAAACGACAATCTGCTGCCTGTCAGGAAAGGGAAGTATAAAAGAATAGCTGTTATAGGTCCTTGTGCCAGGGGACTTTATTTCGGGGGTTATGCTGGTGAGCCGTACAAGAAAGTAAATCTGTATGAAGGAATTAAGGCCAGGGCAGGGAGCGGCTCCGAGGTTTTGTTTGCTCAGGGATGCAGGCTGACAACGAATACCACGAATAGTTATTTCAACTGGAAGTATGATGAGATTAAGTTCGCATCAAGAGAGGAAAACCTAAAGCTGATAGCTGAAGCAAAAAAAGTAGGTAAGAAAGCCGATCTGATAATCCTTGCCATTGGTGAGAATGAGCATCTTTGCAGGGAAGCCTGGGCCAAGACGCATATTGGTGACAACATGACTCTTGATCTCTTTGGTGAGCAGGAAGAACTGGCAGAAGTAATTGCAGGGCTTGGAAAACCCGTTGTTGTATACCTGATGAACGGGCGTCCCCTGGCAATAAATGAACTGGTAAAAAAGGTTCCTGCTGTTCTTGAAGGATGGTATATGGGTCAGGAGACAGGCACGGCAGCAGCGGATATTATTTTCGGAGAAGTCAATCCGTCAGGCAAGCTGACTATAACTTTCCCTAAGTCAGCAGGGCAGCTGCCGATGTTTTACAATCACAAGCCGAGCGCTCAGTTCATGGATTATATCTCACAGGATATCAATCCGTTGTTTCATTTCGGGTATGGGCTCAGCTACACTAAATTCAAGTACGGAGCACCACGTCTTGACAGGAAGACGATCAATAAAGGAGGCAGAGTAAAAGTATCAGTAGAAGTTGGTAATGTCGGCAAGGCAGCGGGTTATGAGATAGTGCAGATGTATATCAGGGATGCAGTGAGTTCGGTTACGCGGCCGGTGAAGGAGCTGAAGGGATTCAGGAGGATTGCTTTAAAATCCGGGGAAAAGAAGAAGGTTGTTTTTGAGGTTGGGTATGAGCAGCTTGCGTTTCACAATATAGATATGAAATATGTTGTGGAGCCGGGCAGGTTTGAGATAATGACCGGAGGTTCATCGAGGGATGAGGATTTGCAGAAGGTGGAGCTGGAGGTAAAATAAGCAAAAACAAAAAGCCCCCGGGTTTTCCCGGGGGCTTCTGTTTTAAGGTAGGCGACTACCTACTCTCCCGCGTTTGCAGTACCATCGGCGCTGACAGGTTTAACTTCTCTGTTCGGAATGGGAAGAGGTGGAGCCCTGCCGCTATAGTCACCTTAAGATC
>Ga0154607_1025_pt1 | contig 26464 bp, 21 predicted proteins | sample Rifle2008BG13ft_FD_116036 | JGI IMG/M metagenome (GOLD analysis project Ga0154607, IMG submission 116036) | Bacteroidetes bacterium RBG_13_43_22 | reverse complement strand
ACTATATCTAAAGCTAAATCGTATGAAGAAACTTATTCTGCTGATTGTTTTGTTCGTGTTTACAGGTGCATCCGCGCTTTTAGCACAGACAAAAGTCGTTACAGGGACAGTTACCTCAGCAGCAAAGGGGGAAGGACCCATTCCCGGAGTATCAGTAGTTGTAATCGGTACAACTGTCGGTGCGTATACTGACATAAACGGTAAATACACTCTGAATGTACCCGCTAATGCTACAAGGCTGAGCTTCACCTTTATAGGTATGAAAACACAGGAAGTGGATATTGCAGGTCAGAGTGTAATTGATATTGTAATGGCGCAGGATCTGCTGAATCTCGACGAAGTCATAGTAACCGGGGTTGCTGCAGGAACACCGAAGAAAAAGATGGCAGTGTCAGTTGAAAAAGTCGATGCTGAAAGACTTAAGGAGGTTTATGCAGGATCCGCATCTTCTGCCCTTCAGGGTAAAGTATCAGGACTTACTGTCATCAATGCAACAGGAGAACCCGGAAGCGCTGCCACTCTTCTTGTTCGCGGTGCAACACAGATATCCGGTTCACAGGCTCCTCTTATTATCCTTGATGGTGCTATAATGGAAGGCACGCTCGGTGATATAAACGTTGATGACATCGAATCAATTGAAGTTGTTAAAGGAGCTTCTGCTTCTGCTCTGTATGGTTCACGTGCAGGTAATGGAGTCATAGCAGTTACCACACGCCGTGGAAATACTCTTTCGGAAGGAAAGACCGAAGTGATATTCAGGAATGAATTTGGTGTAAACCAGCTGGCGAAGAAATATGACCTCGCCACCCATCATGCCTACGTTCTGGCAGGCGACCAGTCAGGCTATCCGTATACAAGGTATGCAGGTGTGACATATCCTGCTGATTATCACGGTACTGAACAGGGTGTGACAGGAACAAGGGTACTTGAAGCAGATCAGTACATGGATAATGATTATGCTGTTCTATACGATCATGAAGATGCAATTTTCTCACAAAATGATTTCTTTACCAATTACATCTCTGTTGGTTCAAACCTTGGAAAGACAAACTTCCTGATCTCCTTTGAAAACAACGTTCAGTCAGGTCTTCTTATCGAGACCGAAGGTTACAAGAGAAACAGCTTCAGGCTGAATGTCGACCATAAGCTGTCTCCCAAACTCTCTGTTTCAGCAAGTAATCTCTATATCAAGTCGAGAACCCAGGACCCGGGTGGTGTCAACTCATATAACGGTGGTATGTTCTTTGACGTTCTCCTTACAGAACCTGATGTTGATTACTATTATCCAAATCCTGACAGGCAGCCCTATAATCTTCTGCCCAGCACATGGAACCTTGAGCAGGAGAATCCTGTATATCAGCTCTGGAAAACTGAAGATAACACAATCCGCAACAGGATTCTCGGTACATATTCGGCAAAATATAATATTACCGAATTCCTGAATGTGGAAGGCAAGTATGCATTTGAATATTCTACCGGTGAATACACCACATATGATCCCTATGACACTTATGTCCGCTCAGGGAATGTACCTGTATATTCACTCGGATCGCTTTACATGGCAAACACAACCCTCTTTTCAAGAAATGCACAGGTTACTGCCAACTTAAACAAGAAATTTGGTGACTTCAATGCAAGGGCTAAAGCGAGCTACCTGTTTGAAAAATCAGCTTATAACAGCAACAGCACCACCGGCTCTGACTTCGGACTTGCAGGAATCCCTTCATTTGATGCTATTTCAGGAAATATATCCTCCACCAGCTATAAGAATGCAATAATTGCTAAAAACTATTTCGGCATCCTTTATCTTGACTATAAAGACAAATACATCTTTGACGGTATGCTCCGCTATGACGGTTCCTCGCTTTTTGGTGCTGATGCCAGATGGAATCCGTACTACAGGGTATCTGCTGCTTACCGTGTAACTGAAGATCTCAAGATTCCCGGTATTCAGGAACTTAAGCTTCGGGTAGCATACGGAACCGCAGGGCAGAGACCCGGATTTGCCGATCAGTATGAAGTGATGTCAATTTCCTCAGGAAATGTTTCGAAAAGCCAGCTGGGTAACAGGCTTCTGAAACCTTCTCTTTCAAAAGAATGGGAACTGGGTTTGAATATTGATTTCCTCAACCGGTTCAGCTTTGATCTTGTCCGTTCGGAAACCAACACAACTGACCAGATACTCCCGGTACCTCTGGCAGTACAGTATGGCGGCTGGCCGGGACAGGTACAAAATGCAGGCTCCCTGAATTCAAAAGTATGGGAAGCTTCATTGAACGGTCAGATAGTAAGATCTGAAAATATCAATTACAATATTGGTTTTATTTTTGACAGGGTCCGCACAGAGATCACAGAACTTAATGTTCCTCCATACCAGACAGGCCCGCAGGGACAGGATGCATACAAGGCATTCTATATCCGTGAAGGAGAGGTCTTTGGAGCAATGTACGGCGCCGGATTCGTGAGAACGCTTGATGAGATGTCCGGACAGCTTGCTGATGCTAACCTTACTACAACATGGTGGGATGACACAAGCATCGATTCCTACACAGTTAACAGCGACGGTTACGTAATTGTAAAAGGGACAGAAGGGACTACTTCAGAAGCTCCGGTCAAAAAACTTGATGAAAATGGCAACCAGTGGTTCGGCAAGATCGGTAATTCAAATCCGAAATTCAACCTTTCCATGACCAACAACTTCAGCTACAAAGGATTCGGACTATATGCACTGGTTGCATGGAAAAACGGCGGAGATGTATATAACAAATCTGCACAGTGGCTGACACGCGACGACAGGCATGGAATGATGGACCAGTATGGAAAACCTGACTATCTGAAAAAGACCATCACTTATTATAAAGTCTTTTATGATGTCAATAACCAGAACGACTTCTGGGCTGAAGACGGAAGCTACCTGAAACTGAGAGAGGTATCTCTTTCATATAATATAACTTCCGAACGGCTCAGCGGATTCATGAAAGGCTACATCAAAGGGATCAAGCTTGCTGTAATCGGCAAGAACCTTTATACCCTGACAAACTATACCGGCTATGATCCGGAAGTAGGTACTACGAACGGCACCCAGTATTTTGCATACGATTTTATGGGATATCCGAATTACAGGTCGTATTCTGTGTCACTTGAGTTGAAATTTTAACGACTAAACTGATATGAAAATGAAAACATTAAGATATTTCCTGTTATTTTCAACCCTGGCGGCAGTCCTGATCTCAGGATGTGAAAGTCTGGAGGTAAAGAATGAAAATGACCCTGACTTTGAGACCGCTTTCTCCAATCCTTCCGATGTGAAAGGAGTTGCAGGATCTTTGATAAATGCCTGGTACATGATTACACAGAATTATGATGGCGTACCCTTAATGCTCTGGGTCGGTGCTGATGCAGGCACATGCTCATGGGGAAATGCCGCAATGCGTGATTTCAGCTATGAACCACGGATCGCATGGGATAATACCGCTGCTTACAGCAATGCAGTTACAAGTGAGAATAACTATAAAACGCTTTATTCGGTATTGTCATCTTCAAATGAAGTCCTGGGTAAGATTAAAAATGGCATGGTAATCACATCCGATGCAGGAACTGATGAAACATCTATGGTTGCAGCAGTTGCCCATCTGACACAAGGTCTTTCGCTTGGTTATATCGGTCTGGTCTACGATAAGTGTTTCATAGTTACTGAATACACCGATCTGACTAAAACCATTCCTGTATCACCCTACACTGATGCTATAGATACCGCAGTCGCATGCCTTGATAAGTGCATCGCCCTATGTGCAGCCAATGGATTTCCCCTGCCTTCAGACTGGATCCCCGGTTTAATAATGAATAATATGAGGCTCGGCGAACTGGCAAATACCGTTGCAGCTGCCCTTCTTTCGTATTCACCCAGAAATAAATCTGAAAATGATGCAGTTGACTGGGTTAAGGCAGGAATATATGCAAATAACGGACTCACATATGACTTTGCGCCTGTAATGGATGACATATCATGGTACAATACCTACGCAACATACGCAAATTACGGCGGCTGGGGTCAGGCTGACATGAGAATTGTCAACATGATGGATTCACGGTTCCCTGCACGCTGGACAGATGCCGGTACCTGGAATACAATTCCTGCACCTGTTACTTCACACACAGCAGGTATTGATGATCGTATATTTACCGATTTCGAGTTCCTGCAGTCATGTCCTTTCAGGGTTGAACGCGGCTACTATCATTTCTCATGCTACAGGTTCACCAGATATGATTACTACCTCTCAACATGGGTAACACCTCTGCCATGCTTCAGGAAAGCGGAAAACGACCTGTTGAAGGCAGAAGCTTTGATGCATCAGTCTAACCTGACCGGTGCAGCAGCCATTATCAATGCAGGCACGAGAGTCTCCCGCGGAGCTCTTGCCCCCATCGGTGCAACTGCAGATGCAATTGATGCAGCTATCTTCCATGAAAGGAATATTGAACTCTTCTGCACCGGTTTAGGTGTTGAATTCTTCACTATGCGTAAAGCCGATAAACTGCAGGCTGGCACTCCGCTTCACCTGCCGGTACCAGGTCAGCAGCTGGAAGTAAATATTATGGATTACTATACTTTCGGACCCGAAACTGGTGTTGCAGGACAGGATTATTCCAATGGCGGATGGTTTTAACAGCTTCTTTTTTATGCATGTTTCTTCCAGCCTTTGTATTTAAGATATGCTGTTATGGAAAGAGAAATAAGAATAAACAAAACAATATACACAAATGCCGGAACCGGTGCAGGATCGCCTCCTGCATATGAATGAAGTCCCGAGAGATAATAATTCACACCGAAATAAGTCATCAGTACAGATGAGAAAGAAAACAGCGACAATATGTTAAAGCTATAAATGTCCTTAAATCCCTGTATCTGGCGCGAATGTGTCACAAAAGCATATATTATTATGGTTATAAGCGACCATGTTTCCTTGGGATCCCATCCCCAGTACCTTCCCCATGATTCATTTGCCCATATCGCTCCAAGGAATGTTCCTATCGTCAGAAAATACAATCCCAGGGTAAGAGTTTTGAAATTTATTACCGTCAACTCATCTACTGTATCTGATATCCTTTCACGGTTACCGGTTCCTGAAAGAGAAATGAGGATGAGATTGATAATCCCGATAATTGCCCCAAGTCCTAAAAATCCATAACTGCCTGTTATAACTGATACATGAAGTGTCAGCCAGTAAGACTGAAGCACCGGCACAAGACTGGTTATTTCGGGATCCATGAAACTCATATGGGCCACAAGCAGGGTCAGACCTGCTAATACTGCTGTTGCAGGAAGCGTGAAAACCGATTTGCGATTGAAAATAAAACCGGCCAGAAGCGTGACCCATGAAATGAATATCATTGACTCGTAGCCATTGCTCATCGGTGAGTGACCTGAAATATACCACCTCAGGCCAAGTCCGAAAGTGTGAAGCAGGAAACCTGTTAAAAGAAGCCAGGTAAGAAGTCTAATCAGAAGTGCAATGTTTTTTCTTCCGCTTATAAGATTTGCAATCAGTATTATGAGCATTATCAGACCTGTACCGGCATAAAATGGGAACAGCCGTTCGAAAATGCCCATTCTGTAATAAACCACTTCAGCTTGTATTTTTAAATCTGAAGGAAGATTATAACCTGCAAACCTTTCCTGGTAATCCAATACCGATTCTGTTAACTGCCTGACCGCAGCATTATTGCCGGATTGAAGTGCTTCTGCCAGCAAGGGAATAATATTATGAAGATAAGCTGAATCCTCTCTGCTCATAGCAGTTTTAATTGCTTCATCAGGCGAGCCCCAGTTTCTGGTACCGTCTTTAAGGGGGAACATTTTCAGAAAATTACCGCGGTAGATCATATAAACAATGTTTACCCTCTCATCAACCTTCATTATCTCCTTATCTTTTTTATCTCTTTCACCCGGAGATTTCTGGTATACAGCATCCACCTGTTCCGCCAGCTTGTAAGCACCTCTCCCTCTCATATCTACAAGGTCAGAAAAAGCAGCCAGGTTGTTGTTTATTCCCAGGCTCTTCTGCAAGTCCTTGTTTGAAACCTTTATCAAAGGAACATCCTGCCAGTTAGCGAAATCAAGAAAGAGCCCCAGAAATACCTGCATCGATGTATTTCCTTCAAATTTGTTTTCCCTTGCAACCTTACGCAGAATGTCGTTACTTAAGGCAAATAATGGCTTTGTCCGGCCTTTCTGATCCTGGACAAGAATCTTACCTAACTCATCAGAGCTTTCTTTGTCAGGAATAAAATTCTGACTAAAGGAAGGCGAAAGACCAGAAACTATGAGAATAAAGAAGAGTGTAATTGCGCCTCTGCGCAAGGAGGAGCTCCATGCTGAAGGTTCAATATTCCTGAATGATGATGATCTGATGACCAGTGAAAGAATAATGAAAAGGAATAACAGACCATAACCTGTATAAGTCACCATCATACCTGCCATATCATGGTTGACAGAAAGAACCGTTCCCTTTTCATCCTGGTCAAAAGATGACTGGTAAAACCTGAATCCCCTGTATTTCAGGATATTGTTCATAAAGATCTGAGATGGTTTTTCTGTACCCTTTTCAGTATCGGTTACTGTAACATCACTCTTGTATCCTGAAGGGCTGGCTGATCCGGGGTAGCGTTCAAGGATAAAGTCGTTAAGCCTCAGCTCAAAGGGAAGCTTTTTTATTCCTGATCCGTAGGATATCTCAAATTCATTTCCTCCCATTCTGATTGAAGCCACTGAAAAATATTCTTCCTGCCGGTCCCATACATAAACTGTTTTTGTTTCATTTCCGCCTGAAAGGTCAAAAACCAGGGCATTCTGTCCTGTATTCTGCTGTTCAGGATCGGCAGCAGCCGGTATGATTTCGCCGGCTGGCGACAACGCTCTTGGCACTATCCTCAGGTCCCGGACAATAATAACCTGCATCAACTTCAAAGACATTTCCATACCGGGATCTGAGACAGCGGTTTCATCGCTCATCATACTCCTCATACTGAGTCCGTACTTTGACTTGATCAAAAAATTACCTGAATCCAACCATATTTTCACATCAGTCTCCTCCGGACTTTCAAATCCGATAGTAAAATCAAAAAGCGATTGTGATTCCCCTCTTCTCAAAATCAGCTGAACTCCCCTGCCTATTTCTCTTGTTACAAGCAGCGAAACTACAGGGTCGCCGTCTGGACTATCTTTAATTGATTCAGCAGCATTGGGTATGAAATCTGAAAGGATCAGTTCATAGTCTTCGTTTCCGTCATTTATGGTTCTGCTGTGTTTACGTGATGATAAAGAGGATATGTTAAGCAACCTGGTGTCTTCCGCAACAATTTCCCCTTTATTATCTTTTACCCTGATGCTTAAATAATTATCATTCGAATAGCAGGCATTTTCTGTTTCTCCTTCGCGGATATGTATTGTCCCTTCCCACCCTGTATATCTTGTTATTCCGGCACCTGTGATCATGAGGAGAAATGAAAGATGAAAAAGAGCGACAGGCAGCTTGTTTTTCCTGAACAGTTTATGAATTATCAGCTGACCTGTAAGATTGGCAGCAAGAAGCACCATGATCAGTTCAAACCATCTTGTATTATAAACCAGACCATATGATGCGGAAGAGCCGAAGTCATTTTCAATGAATGTTGCTATTGCCATTGCAGCGGCAAAGACAAAAAACAATATTCCCATGAATACTGGTGAAAAAAGGAACCTGATTGTCTTCATGGTATTAATTTTTACAGGCTTCATTCTTCCGATTCACTATATCCTGACATAATGCTCCTGAAAATTGATCCCGTCGAAGGACCTATTGTACAGGTATAAATATGTATTATCAGGAACAGTGAGATAAAGAATCCCAGTATGATATGGAGTATGTCTGAAAAAATATAGAAGCCTGTCCCGAAAGTACTTATGATCTTCATATCCGGGAAAAGCATAATAATTCCTGATAGAATAAGCAGAGGCAGAGCTGCATACATTACGAGCACATATGATACTTTTTCCAGTGGATTGAATTTGTTCCCGCTTGTCACAGGGAAAGGTCTTTTCTCCTTTCTGAACATCCCCCACACGAAATACTTTAGCTGAATCCCTGAATCCGGAAAGATATCCTTACTGCTGATCCTGTAGTGCTTTCCGTTATCCGAAATGATATTCCCTGCGACGTAAGCCATATAGCTGATTGTAAGTATTATAGCACAAACATCATGCAATCGTACAGAACCCGGGAATAATGCAATCAGAAATTGATTATCCGGGCTTGCAAACTGCATCAGGGCCCCTGTCAGGATCAGGATCAGTATCAATATTGCATTAACAAAATGCCATAGCCTGATCCATAGCGGATATAGATACATATTCTCCTTATTATGATTTACTTTCTTATTATTCTGAAAAGAATATGAATACCAATGACTGCCATTAATGCAGTAAAGAATGTCAGTATTGCTTTATCCAGGGAACTGTTCCTGTTTGGACCTATAAGACTCAGACCATTCATAATAACATCGCTGTTAAGATCCCGGTCATTCGTATTATCAGTTTTAATCATGAGTAAGGAAGCCATTTCTTCTACATCTTCAGTGTGACATTTTCTGCAATCCCTTAAGGCTGCCTCCTCAGGCATTACATAATGAGGCACCAGTAAGTTTTCATTGGCTTTTGTATGACAATCAATGCATCTTACACTCTTAAAGTGCGTTGACTGGTGAGGAAGCCATTTATGCACTTTTGAGAGCTTTATTTTCTTACGGTCTGAAAACCGGCTGAACCTTTCATAATCAGCATGGCAATCCAGGCAAATTGCATTATCATATATCACAGTTTCTTTAATGTCCTTACTATGTCTGGCTGTTAACCTGTAACCATGCGGATCGTGACATTGCCAGCAGTTGAATCCTTTTTCCTCAAGCCTGAAATGGATACTCTTCCTGAATTCAGCGTCAATATCTTCGAATTTGAATACTGCATAGGCAGCATCACCTGCATGGCAATCAAGACAATTGAATTGGGGCAGACTCTTTAACTCTTCAGAATGCGGGAACTCCTGATAACGGGAAGAATGGCAATCCGTGCAACTGAAACTCTTATGATTAGATGAATAAAAATGATCCCTGACAAGAATCCCTTCCGGATCCATGATTCCTTTTAGCAGCTTGCCGGTAACATCATCGGTATATTCGTACTTGTTAAGGGTGTGGCAGCTAAAACATTGTTCGTTCTCTTTTGCAAAAGGAGAGACATATTTAATTTTATCCTGTACTGATTGTTCTTCCGTATCAACTGCATTTGCAGAATAAGGGAAGAAGAATGATATAATTAACAGCAATTTTGAAAGTAAATATCTCATAGTCAGAATTTGTAAGAATTATCTTCAATCAGTTTGTCTGCAATTCTCCTCCTGGAGTTTTTCACATTAATACCCCTCACCAGGGTAAGATCGTCAATAGCTTTAATCAGTGCCGGAGCCTTATCCTCAGGTGCAAAAGAATATACAGCATCATATGCCGATTTCCTTATGATCTCAGCTGTATCATATATATTCACATCAAGAATATCCTTATAGACGGAGATATTCTCTTTCATATTTTCCAGTTTAGCCACCCTGAGAAGAAGAGATTCAGAAACATATGTTTCCATCATCATATCGGCAATATTGTTAAGCACTTCCTGCTCATTCATAAGGCTTTTTTCAAATTGCTTTACAGCTCCGTGTATGCAAAGCAGGATCACCTTCTTGAGATTATCTGTATATCTTGTTTTTTCTGCAAAATAGTTCTCTCCCTTTATCTCACCGCACGTGATCTTATCAATTCCGTTAAATAGTGCTTCAGCCTTGCTGAACAGGTCGAAATCACCTTTCATTGCTCTTTTCATTGCGGTATCGACGACCAGAAGACGGTTTATTTCATTAGTACCTTCGAATATCCTGTTTATTCTTGAGTCACGGTAACATCTTTCCACATCCATCTCTGCTGAATAACCCATGCCGCCATAGATCTGAACTGCTTCATCAGCTACAAAATCAAGCATTTCCGATCCGAAGACTTTAAGTATTGCGGCTTCAACTGCATAATGGCTTATAGCTTCAATTGTTGCACGCCCGGTATCCCCGCAATCTGCTTTTAGCTTGTTAATCATATCATCAATATCCATGCTTACCCTGTAGACAGCTGATTCTGCAGCAAATAACCTGATGACCTGTGAGGCAAGCTTGTGCTTGATCGCCCCAAAAGTTGATATCAGAACTCCGAACTGCTTCCGTTCAGTTGCATATTTTACTGAGTCGGTAATTGCCTTTTTGGCGGCGCCAAGGACATTTGCTCCCAGTTTTATCCTTCCCATATGCAGAATGCTCAGCGCAATCCTGAAACCTTCTCCTCTCTTTCCCAGGAGGTTCTCAACAGGTACTCTTACATCGTTATAATATATCTGGGCAGTCGATGAACCCTTGATTCCCATTTTATGCTCATCTGGTCCTATTACAACACCGGGCAGTCCTGTTTCCACAATGAATGCGCTCAAAACCCTGTCAGTGTCTATCTTGGCAAAGACCACCTGTGTGTCAGCGAATCCTGCATTGGTGATCCACATTTTCTGTCCGTTCAGGATATAGTGTTTCCCCTCTTCCGACAGTTTTGCATTTGTTTTCCCGGAATTGGCATCACTGCCTGCTCCTGGTTCTGTAAGGCAATAAGCCCCTAACAGTTCTCCCGATGCCAGTTTTGTAACATAACGGTCACGCTGGTCTTTATTACCGTAATATAAGATCGGTAAAGTACCTATACCGCAATGTGCCATGAAAGCAACTGAAAATGAAAATCCCGCTCCTGTTGTTTCCGCAACAAGCATCTGGGTGACAAATGACTGTCCAAAGCCTCCGAATTCTTCAGGTACAGAAATTCCCATCAGACCAAGTTCCCCTGATTTCTTAAGTATCTGCTTCATCAGATCCCTGTCACATTTTTCAAGATCTGCCATCCTGGGATAAACCTCAGCTTCGAGAAAATCGCGGCATGTCTGTGCGATCATACGTTGCTCCTCATTGAATTCCTCAGGTATGAATATATCTTTTGGTTCTATATTGCTTACCAGGAATTCACCGCTTTTCAGGATTCGTCTTTCCATATTATCTTTTAATAATTTATTATTCAATCGATTGCGCAATCAGCTCAGCAATATCCAGATTCTTTATCTCATTCTCCTTATTCTTATACTTCAGACCATCCGTCATCATTGTCATGCAGAACGGACAGGCTGTCGCTATCACAGATGCACCTGTTCCAAGAGCATTTTCAGTTCTTTCAATAAAAACTTCTTTGTCTCCTTTTTCTGCTTCCTTGAACATCTGTGCTCCCCCGGCGCCGCAGCAGAGGGCAAAGCTGCGGTTCTTTTCCATCTCCCTGTAATCACCTGTCAGCCTGTTAAGCATGGACCTGGACTCGTCATAAATATTATTTGCCCGTCCAAGGTAGCAAGGATCATGATATGTTATTGAAATGTTCTTCAATTTTTCTTTATCAATCTTAAGCCTGCCTTCATCAATGAATTTTTTCAGAAACTGAAGATAACTGATAACTTCAAATTCTCCTCCCAGATCGGGATATTCATTTTTAAAAACGTTGAAGCAATGGGGACAGGTTGTAATTATTTTGTTGACCTTATATTTTTTAAGTATATCTATTACCTGCATAGCCTGCATCTGAAAAAGCATTTCATTGCCTGCACGCCTCGCAGGATCGCCTGTACAGGTCTCTTCCTTCCCCAGAACCGCATAATTTACTTTCAGATGTGCAAGTATCCCGGCAAATGCCCTGACAACTTTCCTATACCTGTCATCAAAAGCTCCGGCACAGCCTACCCAGAAAAGGTAATCAGGTTTCTCTCCTTTTGAAAACCTGTCTGACATTACCGGCACCTCTGATTCAATATCCTTTGCCCATAGCAGCCTGTCCTCAGATGAATACTGCCATGGTGCTCCGTTGTTTTCAATATTGCTGAACATAGATTTCAGTCCCCCGGGAGCTGAAGCTTCCTCCAGCACCAGGTATCTTCGCATATCTACGATCAATGAAGGCTGATTAATATTTACCGGACATTCCATCGCGCAAGCATTGCATGTGGTGCATGCCCAGAGCTCCTCTTCCGAAATATAATCTCTCAGTAATGAACGGCTATCATTAAAATCCCTGCCGTTTCTGATCATCAGCGGACCTTTTTCCTTCATTCTTGCCCTGAGATCCATCATGATCTTCCTTGGCGATAATTTCTTGCCTGTAATATTCGCGGGACATACGGATGTGCACCTTCCGCATTCGGTGCATGACAAAGAATCAAAATAATTCTTCCATGTGGCATCTTCGGCATCCTTTATTCCAAATCTCTCAACAGGCAGGTCTGCAGGTGCAGATGCACCAGGATCAAGCATCAGTTTTACCTCCCTGGTTATGTTGTCCATATTTGTCAGCTTACCAAGAGGGTCAAGCCGTGATAGAAAGACATTTGGCACCGACATAAAGACATGAAAGTGCTTCGAATATGGAAGGTAGTTGGCAAAAAAGAAAATTAGAAGGATATGAGTCCACCATGATGCTTCATACATTATTCCATAGGTTTCTGCAGAAAGAGGTATCAGGTTTATGAGTATCCTCGCCACCGGATAAATACCGTTGATTGAATTTCCTGTAACTTCCATGCGGCCAAGATATCCCATATTCACGGTCAGAAGGGAGATCATTAACAGGAGTATCAGGGTCAGGGCAGCTGCGGCATCTATATGGGATTTTTTCTTCATTTCAATTCCTTCAAACCTCCTGATATGAAAGAACAGGCGGCGTGAAAGAAAAATGATTATTGAGATTGCCACAAGCAGTGCAAAGATATCCCCTGAAGCCATAATTATATCATGAACAGGGCCCAGAAATTTCAGGGATTTTTCTGCTCCTGTCAATCCATCGATAACCATTTCGATGCTCCCCAGAATTATCACACAGAAACCCCAGAATACAAGTGCATGAAAGAATCCCACAACCGGTCTCCGGAATATTTTCGTCTGTCCGAAAGCCACCTTCATCATAATGCCGAACCTTTTGCCTGATTTTTTCACAGGGAATGCAGCCCTTGTAAACCTGAAATATTTAACAAGGTTATTGATAGTGTAAAAGAATACTCCGAATGTTATCAGAAGGATGGTTGCAAAAATTATTTGTTTAATCATTGCCAATAAAAATTTCTTGCCGCTAAGACGCTAAGGCGCAAATCTAGCTTCGCGCATTGAGGGCATTTTTATTATTTTCTTTTTTCCTTAACAGCTTCGACAAGTTTCGGAAGAACTTTCATTGCATCGCCGACAATACCGTACTGGGCAGTTTCAAATATGGGAGCATCCTTATCGTTGTTTATTGCAACGATATATTTTGAAGAGCTTACCCCTGCCAGGTGTTGTGTTGCGCCTGAAATACCCACTGCAATATAAAGGTTAGGCGCGATGATTTTCCCGGTCTGTCCTGTATGTTCTTCATGAGGCCGCCATCCCTCATCGGAAACGGGACGCGAACAGGCTGTTGCTCCTCCGAGCACATCTGCCAGTTCTACCAGCGGAGCCCAGTTATCAGGTGATTTCATGCCTCTGCCGCCCGAGACAACTATCTCAGCATCAGTCAGCAATATCCTTCCGGACTGCTTCTGTACATCTTTGACCTTTGTTGTGACCAATGAACTATCAACATTTACAGTCAGCTTTTCAATAGTTGCATTATCCTGTGTTTCGATCAGCTCAAATGAGTTCTGTGCCAGAGTAAGTATCTTAATATCTGACTTTAATACAACATGTGCAAAAGCATTTCCCGAATATGTTCTCTTATAGACCGTGAACGGATTTGTGCTGACAGGCAGTCTGCTCACACCTGATCCGACACCTGCCTTAAGTCTGACTGACAACCTTGGAGCTATAGCCTTCCCGGTATTATTGTTCGAGATTATGATCACAGATGAGCTCTCTTTTTTTGCCACATCTGAAATGACACTGGTATAAGCCTGATTATCCAGCGCCGAAAGCAATTCATTTTCAACACTGACAATTTTCACGGCTCCGTATCTTCCGAGTTTTTTCAGCTCCTGGTCCTCTGCTTTGCCGATTGACAGGGCAATAACTGAGGAGTTGATCATTTTAGCCACTTCCGAGGCATAAGAGACAAGTTCGAATGAAAGCTTTTTGAATTTTCCGTCCCAATTTTCCGTAAAAACTAAAACTGACATATAATTAATAGTTAATCTTATTAATACTCAGATGATTTTTGCCTCGTTCTGAAGCAGATCGATCAGTTGTCCCGGATTCTCGGGATCTATAAATTTGCAGGCTGACCTGGGCGCCGGTTTTTCAAATACCTTTATTTCGGTAAGAGGTTCCGAAGCAACAGGTTCAAAAACTTTTACCGGTTTTGTCCTGGCCATCATAATACCTCTCATAGCTGCAATCCGCGGTTCTTTGGCAATACCTTTCTGCACTATTGCTACAAACGGGGCAGGTACTGAAGCTATCTCTTTTCCTCCGTCGATTTCACGGGTAAGCTCAGGCTGTCCGTTTTCGATTTTTATAGCCGAAACTGCCGAAACCGATGGGATTCCAAGGAATTCCGAAATCATTCCGCCTACCAGGGATCCGTTAAAATCGCTTGATTCAATACCGCACAAAATAATGTCGAACTGTTCTTTCCTGATAACTTCCGCCAGCTGGAACGCAGTAAAATAAGCATCCGATGATTCAGCATTGATCCGTATTGCGTCGTCAGCTCCTATAGCGAGGGCTTTGCGTATTGTCGGTTCAGATGAGACTGGTCCGACATGGGCTACAGTCACGGATTTGATCCCGCCGGAAGGATCATCCTTGAGCTCAAGGGCTCTTGTGAGAGATAGTTCATCCCATGGATTTATTACCCATTGGATACCAGTCACATCAATGGATGTTTTTCCTTCATTGAATTTGATCTTGGTTGTTGTGTCAGGCACATTGCTGATGCATACCAGAATTTTCATTTAACCTATTTTGATTTTGATCTTTAGTATTCAACACATTACCGGAATAATAGCCAGGTCAGAGGCGGCAAATATAACAATTTATGGTTCAGTTTCAAATCATGAATATATGATTTTTTGAATATGTTCGAAGCCTTGTTATTAAATATCTGGCTAATTGACAGTCTTTTACATAAAATAAATATTATCATTCCCGGTGTCGTTCGAATTAATTACTTTAAAGTTCAGGGCGTGCATTAAAAGAAATAGAAATATATAGATTAAATTCGCCCCGCCGGAAATAAAAAAGCCGGCAGAGACATTTGAATAAAAGCATTAGGAATTATATTGCTGTTGTCCTGGCAATGATCTTCTGGTCATTCTCATTTATCTGGTTTAAGATAGCCAATGAGACCTACATGCCGCTGACAATCGTTTTTGTACGTCTTATCATTGCTGTTTTTTTACTGACAGTATTTCTTTTCCTTACAAAAGGCTTCATGAAAATACGAAAGGAAGACAGGAAGCTTTTCCTGCTTCTGGCATTTTTAGAGCCTTTTCTCTATTTCCTTGGCGAAAGCTACGGACTTACATACGTCTCAGCAACAGTAGGTTCAGTTCTTATTTCAACAATTCCGGTAATTGCAACGCTGGGTGCATGGATAATTTTCAGGGAGAGGCTTAGGGCAATCAATTATGCAGGCATTATATTGTCATTTATCGGGGTGCTGGTTTTCATAATAAATAAAGACGGGTCAGTTTCTTTCAGCATCAAAGGACTGGCTCTTCTTTTTCTGGCTGTCTTTTCAGCAGTGGGCTATAACCTTACTTTAAGCAGGCTGGTGGGAGCATATAGCCCGGTCTTTATTGTGCTGGTACAGAATATTATCGGATCAGTTCTTTTTCTGCCGGTCTTTCTGATTACCGGTTTTAAGCAGTTCATCAATACTCCTTTTGTTTTGAAAAGCTTTATACCCATTCTTGAGCTTTCGGTTTTTGCTTCATGCGGAGCTTTCATACTTTTTGCATATTCAGTCAGATTTATGGGAATAACAAAGGCAAATGTCTTCACAAACTTCATCCCTGTTTTCACTGCCATTTTTGCTTTTATGATCCTGGGAGATAAGCTGACTTTTCAGAACATAACCGGAATGCTGGTCGTGATAGCCGGTATATTCATGTCACAGATCAACGGCAGACAGAAAAAGACGGATGATGGGCTGATCCTGACAGGAAAAACGGCCTGATACTAAATTACGCTATCCAGCCGTTTAATTAAAATCCTGCTATATTTGAGACAGTTACGAAATATGGGTAAAAGGATCATATTTTTTATTCTGCTGATTGTTCCTGTAATGGCTTTAAAAGCCCAGACGGGAGGCGATAATATATATGAGTTCCTCAATTTGACTCATTCCGGACTTGTTTCATCCGTCGGAGGTTCAAATGTATCTCTTAACTCGGATAATCTTAATCTAGCTTATCACAATCCGGCTTTGCTCAATTCAAACATGAATAAAAATGCTGCATTGAATTATGTAAACTATTTTGCCGGAGTTAATTATGGTCTTGCAATGTACTCGCAGTCCTTTGAAGAGATCGGAAGTTTTGCGGCGGGAATTACCTACCTGAATTATGGTTCTTTCAGTGAAGCTGATGCATCTGGTGTAATAACCGGTTCATTCACTGCCTCAGAATATGCGTTTTCAATGATCTATTCCAGGGAAATTGATACTCTTTTTTCAGTTGGTATCAATTTCAAGCCAGTTTTATCACACCTGGAAAGATACACTTCATTTGGATTTGCTTTTGATTTCGGAGCAGGTTACCGGAACCGGTCAGGTCTGTTTTCGGCAGGACTGGTGATAAGAAATGTCGGGCTTCAGGTGACAAAATATGCAGGTGAAGAACGTCAGAAACTTCCATTTGAGATCCAGGCCGGATTTTCGCAGAAGCTTGCACATGCGCCATTCCGTTTTTCACTCACCCTGAAGCACCTTGAAAAATATGACCTCACATATCAGTATAATGACAATGATACATCTTCAGTAAAAAAGAATTTTCTTCAGTCTTCTGAATTTCTTGAAAATATGATGAGGCATGTTGTTGTCGGAGTGGAACTTATCCCGCACAAGAACTTCTATTTCAGCACAGGATTCAATTACCAGAGACGACGTGAGCTTCAGGTGGAATCAAAGATCTCCACAGCAGGATTTTCATGGGGATTCGGCATCACAACTTCGTATCTGAATATTGAATTCGGAAGGGCAACCTATCATCTTGCCGGGTCCTCCAGCCATATATCGCTGATCCTTAAAACCGACCGGATATACAACAGGTTCCGGGAATAATGGTTTTGTTTTTACAGCAGTAATCTGTAACTTTATATTTTATTACCCCCCACCCCCACTGAAGGGGGGATGGGGGGTCACTCTATATGAAAAAGAAGCTTATCATAGCCATTGACGGGTATTCATCCTGTGGCAAGAGTACTTTTGCCAGGACAATTGCCAGGGAGCTGGGTTACCTTTATATCGACAGCGGGGCAATGTACAGGGCTGTCACGCTCTATTGCATGAGAAGGAATTTTGCCGGAAGCGGTATTACAGATGAAGCTGGCATAGTTTCTGAACTTAAGGATATCCATATAGAATTTGTGTATAATCCGGATATCGGTGAGTATGAGACCTTTCTGAACTCTGAAAATGTGGAGAGAGAGATACGGGGAATTGAAGTTTCCGCTCAGGTCAGCAGAATAAGCCAGATACCGGAAGTCCGCTACAGAATGGTGGAACTTCAAAGGCAGATAGGTGTGTTCAAATGTATCGTAATGGATGGCAGGGATATAGGTACTATTGTATTCCCTGATGCTGATCTTAAAATATTCATGACAGCTTCTGTTGATATAAGGGCAAAAAGAAGATTCGATGAACTGAAAGCCAAAGGTCTCAATATTGACTTTGATGAGATTCGCAGGAACATAGTTGCCAGGGACATAACGGATGAGAACAGGGATATAAGCCCTTTGCGGAAAGCCGAAGACGCGATTGTACTTGACAACAGCAGGATGACGGTTGAAGAGCAGATGGCCTGGGTCCGCCGGATAATTGAGGAGAAGATAAATGGTAGCTGAGATTGATAAAAGATCTGGTTTTTGTTTTGGGGTCCAGAATGCTGTTGAGGTAGCAGAAAAAGCCCTTTTGAGGGGAGAAAAAGTATTTTCGCTTGGTCCGATTGTGCATAATGACAAGGAAGTGGAACGCTTATCAGCTCTCGGACTTGTTTCAATTGATTATGAACAGTTCAACAAGCTTAAGAACTGTAAGGTTCTGATAAGAGCACATGGTGAACCGCCTGAAACTTATTATACAGCTGAAAAAAACAATATTGCCATTATTGAAGCAACCTGTCCTATTGTCAAGAAACTGCAGTCAAGGATTAAGGATACCTGGCTCAATACCAGGGAAAATAACGGACAGATTGTAATATTCGGAAAGGCCGGGCATGCTGAAGTAGTTGGTTTACTGGGACATACAGAAAATGAGGGAATCCTTGTCTCCGGACCTGATGATCTTGGCAAAATAGATATAACAAGACCAATAAACCTGTTTGCCCAGACAACAATGAGCATCAGTGATTATCACAGTTTTGTTGAACTGCTGCGTTCCGAAATGATAAGGAAAGGAACAAGCGATCCCGGTGAATTGCTACATGTCAACAATACTATCTGCGGACAGGTTTCAAACAGGGAACCTCATCTGAAGGCTTTTGCACGGAAGCATGATGTTGTGATTTTCGTAAGCGGCAGAGAGAGTTCAAATGGTAAAATGCTCTATTCCGTCTGCAAAAGCATAAATCGGGATACCCATTTTGTTTCTTCCCCGGAAGAAATAGACAGATCATGGTTTACTGGCAAGAAATCTGCAGGGATATGCGGAGCAACATCAACACCAAAATGGCTGATCGAGAAGATTTACGAAATTATCCTGGAAATATGAAGTCATCTAAAGTCTGGTTCACCAACCTCAGAACAAAACCTTCCCAGAACCTTCTTAAAAAACTTGAGAATCTTATTATCAGGGCAGGTATTGAAAAAATCGATTTCAGGAAAAAAATGACTGCAATAAAAATTCATTTCGGTGAGCCCGGCAACCTGGCATACCTGAGACCAAACTATGCAGCTCATCTTGTTAAAATGCTTAAATCAAGGGAGGCTATCCCTTTTTTAACTGACTGTAATACACTATATTATGGCAGACGTTCAAACGCTCCCTCCCATCTTGAGGCAGCTTTTGAAAACGGGTATAATCCTCTGGCAACAGACTGCCCGGTCATAATAGCTGATGGCATTAAAGGAACCGAATACCGCGAGATAAGCATTAACCTTGATCTTTGCAAAACGGCTAAGATAGGATCTGCCATTGCTGATGCCGACATAATAATCACAATGAATCATTTTAAGGGTCATGAACTGACCGGTTTTGGCGGCGCACTGAAAAACCTTGGTATGGGATGTGCTTCCGTTGGGGGTAAACTTTTCCTTCATTCGGGATCGTCACCAAAGATCCATGAAGAGAACTGCACAGGATGCAGAATATGCGAGAAATATTGTGCCCATGATGCAATCAGAGTCGGACCCGACAAAATAGCACATATCGATTATGAAAAATGTGTGGGATGCGGACAGTGTGTAGCTGTCTGCCAGTATGATTCAGCAAGGGTAGTCTGGAAGAATGCTTCAGATATTGTATGCAAAAAAGTATCTGAATACGCTTATGCCGCAATCCTGGATAAGCCTTCGTTTCACATTAATTTCATTATTGATGTTTCACCCAATTGTGATTGCTGGGATGTTAATGATTATCCTGTCGTTGCCGACATTGGTATTGCTGCCTCATTTGATCCTGTAGCCCTTGACCAGGCAAGCGCTGATATGGTTAAAGCGGCTCCGGCTCTTCAGGGAAGCAGGATCTGCAAGGATTATGATCATGGCGATCTCAGGGATAATGACAAGTTCAAGCTTACACATCCCGATACTTTCTGGCAGGCAGGAATTGAACATGCCGAAAAAATCGGCCTTGGAAATATTTCATATAACCTGATTAGCGTATGAATCCTAAAGTAAAAACAGCACGTCTTTCAATTATTTCAAATACTCTATTGATAATAATGAAAGTTGTTGTCGGGATTTTAAGCGGTTCCGTGAGTATAATCTCCGAAGCCATCCATTCTGCCATGGACCTGGTTGCAGCTTTGATAGCATTCTTCTCGGTGAAGGTCTCAGATAATCCGCCGGATTCAAAGCATCCGTACGGACATGGAAAAGTCGAAAATATTTCAGGGGTCATTGAGGCGGTTCTGATCTTTGCAGCAGCTGCAATGATTATTGCAGAAGCGATTAAAAAGCTTCTTGGTGAAGAGATCGTTCTCGAAAAACTCTGGATAGGTTCGATTGTGATGGGGATTTCAGCAGTTGTCAATATTTTTGTTTCCAGAAGGTTGTATAAAGTGGCCCGCGAAACCCATTCAGTAGCTCTTGAAGCCGACGCACTTCACCTGAAAACAGATGTCTACACATCAGCAGGAGTTGCAGTTGGACTGATACTGATCCTGGTTACGGACATAAAATGGTTAGACCCTGTTGTTGCTATCCTGGTCGCTTTATTCATTATCATGGAGTCCTGGGAACTTCTCAGGCGCGCTTTTTGGCCGCTTCTTGATTCAGCCTGGGGTGAAGATGAAATAGATGAGCTTGAGAAAAAACTTAATGATATGGGAGTTAATTATCATGATCTCAGGACACGTAAAGCAGGCAACTACAGGTTTATTGATATCCATGTGGAGATACCGCAGGAAGAGTCAGTCGGGAATGCCCACAGGTACTGTGATCACATAGAGGATGAACTGATGGCTGCCTATGAGAATCTTTCAGTTACAATACATGTGGAGCCAAGGTAAAAAAAACCCGCTGTCGTCCCTAAATTACAGGGACTTCAGCGGGAGGAGCCAGGGTGATATAAATCCCGGTTCTATAGTAATTTAAAATATAAACCTTATTGAAAGAGCGCCACCGTCAGCCCATAATCCTGAATATCCCCAGAGATTAAAGGATGGTTTCCAGTCGAGTCCTATATTTATAGGCACTTCACTGAAGCTATATTCCAAACCCAGTATCCCATCTATTCCTATAACAGTATAGCCTACATCAGGATCTCCCCATGGTGCATAATCTCCGTTCCAGAAACCGATGTGTCCGCCGAATCCAAAATACCACTTCAATCTCTCTGCATTGAAAGCCTGGTTATGGATTTCGTAAAGGCCGGTGATCTCAAACCCTCTCCACCTGGTAGCGAGCAGAAACTCAAGTGCCGACTTCTGGCTGATGAATTGTTTTACAGTCAGCCCCTGGTTAAAGCCTGCTCTAACCCCAATCCCTGTTTTGTAATCCTGTGCATTAATTATCGAAGCCAGACAAAACATAATTAAACATGTCATTAAAATTTTTTTCATTGTATGATAATTTAATATTTAAAAACTTTCTTGTAAAAATAGCCTGTGGTCCTTCAAATAATTTCCGGATCAGGAAAAGCTTCAAGCTGTTTATTATTTTTTAGGAGACATCAAATAAACAACCCCTCCGATTCCCATTACTGCAACGCCAATCAGCGGCGACCAGTTGAGATGGTGTCGTTTGTTTGCCATAATGTTAATATCACCAATTTTTGCTACTCTCTCCTTTGTGAAGAAAGTCACAGCTGTAAAAATGGTCAATATCAGACCAAGTATTGCAATGCCTATTCCAATTTTTTTCATAATGAATGTTTTAAGTCAGCCGGTTGCCACGCAAAACGTGGCAAGGCTGGGTTTATTTATTATGGTTTTGTAACAATATTTGCATCAAGGACTACTGCAGTCTGTGCCAGTGCTCTTCCATTAATTGATGCACCTGTCTGAAAAGTAATGCCTGTCATCGATAATAATATTCCTTCGAAGTGAGAGGTTGTCCCAAAGGTTGCCTGACCGGCTACCTGCCAGAAAATGTTCTTAGCCAGAGCGCCTCCATTAAGGGTAATCTTAACTGCTGTACTCATTGTAAGGTTCCCTGCAATCTGGAATATCCATACATCGGTCGCACTACCCGAAATGGTAACATCGGATGGCATTGTGACCGTAGATGTCCATTTATAAAGTCCCGGGACAAGAGTTTTCCCGCCAATATTTCCAGTGCCCAATTCCAGGAAATCCGGTGAAGGACGTCCGGCTGCATCGGTGTAAGCAGTAAGCATATTGCTGACGGCCGTGGTAAGGTTTATGGGAGTCGGATCTGCCATGTCGGCTGCAAATATTTTCCCGGTTACTTGTACGGAAGTCGCATATCCGGTTGCATCTGTCAGGGCAAGTCCTGTAACGTAAGATGTAGCTGCCGGACTAAGACCCAGATCTCCGGTGACGGCAGAAGTTGAATTGTTATTAATTGCCGTTTTAGCAAGAATGACATAATCGCCTGAAGCGCCAAGATTGACTACTGCCAGGCTTGACGTTGATCCACCGGTTGTGAAACTCCATGTAGCGTCGGTTGCAAGTGAATTGCCTGTCAAGCTTGTTGCCCCTGTTGTCACAGTTGCAGTATAAGTAGTATTAGCTGCCAGTGGACCTGACGGCGTAAAAGTTGCTGTATTTCCGGAATATGTTACTGCTCCGGGAACTGTTGTCGCTCCATGTTTTAAAATAAATGTTGAATTATTGATCGTTAAGGGATCCATTCCTTCACTGAAGGTAAATTCCACTTCAGTGTTGCGGGGAACACCTGTGACGTTATTGAGCGGATTTGTTGAGGATACCGTGGGAGATATGCCCGGCTCATCATCTTTCGTACAGCTGAACATAAATACAATCATTAGCATTGCTATGATTGAAAACATTTTCTTTAATCTCATTTAGTGAATTTTAATTGTGACTATATTATCACAGAACAAAGGTAAGTACATCTCTTCCGTCATGTGTTACATGATTATTTATATTAGTTATATAATTCACACATTTAAAATATGTTACATTATTAATATATACAGAGGAATACTTCTTTTAAATCTCAAAAATGCACTAATCTTCTATTCTATAATGCTTACCGGATTGCTGGTTATGATTTGGAAACCTGATTAATCTTCTCTTAAAAACTTCGATTGCCTCTTCATAATTTAATGCTGTTTTTTTGCAAGTTCACGGGCCTGACCAATCCAATCGTCTTTTTCGATACGCCCGGGAATAATTTCCAGGACCTCAGCCTTATTGCCTGCGATCCGGACAAGTTCCCCTGCCTGATATATCCATTCATCTCTTTCAATTCTGACGGGAAAGTATTCAATAATATCAGTAACCAATTGAACATCTTCTGCGGTAAAATTGCTGATTTGTTTAAATGTATAGATATCCAGCACATTGAGTTTTTCCTTAATCCATCCTCCAATACCGCTGATCATTTTCAGGTCATCCTTTTCCGCCTTTGTTGCTGTTCCAAAACTATTATAATCCAGAAAACGCTTGCTTTGTGCAATATTGAGAAGTTCTATTTCATTGTCTTTCTCACTAAGATTTTTTTGAAGATCACCTATACTCCTGTTGAGATTGACTATACGGTTATTCAACTCATGCTTTTCTGATTCAACATCCTTAATTTTCCTTTTATAAACCGACTTGTAATAAAGCCATGCAGTTATATACCCGATGATTGCAGAGACCAGCAATAAAGAAAGTATTTCAATTGCTGCACCACCTTTTGTTTGTGCTAAAAAAATCGTTATCATGCTCATGAATTTTATTTTATTATGGTTATTGCTGTTCGTCTGTTATTTGTTCTTCCTGATGTTGTATTATTATCATCTGCAGGCTCTTTCTCGCCCTTTGATTCTGTTATGATCTTATTTGCAGGCATGCCCTTACTTTCAAAATAATGCTGAATACTTTGAGCCCGCCGATTACCCAGAGCCTGATTATACTCATCCGATCCAATTGCATCAGTGTGGCCTGTGATACAGAGCCTGGCTTGTGAGTTTTGATCCAGATATGCATTTGATTCATCATAGTATTCGTCTGTCCTGGCATCTGATTTGAATTCAGATTTGTCAAATGCAAAATAGACAACCAGGTTTTCAGGTATTACTTCCTGTTCACGCACCAAAGGCTTAGTCAAGGTGTCTCCGGTGACGACATCATCAGGGCTGACCGCACCTGTTACGACAGTTTCCTGTTCATTACACAATCCATTTATCTTACATACATAGATATTAGTTGATAGTGTTGACCAGCCTAAGAATACCAGAAATCCAATTATCAGAATTTTCATTGTTTTTTATTTGTGAAGGGAAAATTAATTGTGTAAATGTAAAGCCATATACCGGTTTGTGTGTTACATAACTTTGGGAAAAGAATACATCATTCACACATTATCAGCAATATTATTGGCTGATCGGTTCTTAAATTTAATGAGGTATGAAATGGCCCGCTGTCATTTAAATAAGAACTTATTGTACACTCAAAATATGTGAATTATGTAACTCTAATTAAAAGTTGTGTAACACTTTCAAGTTTAATAGAATCTATCTTTCGCAGAAAATACTTCAAAAAATAATTACAAGTCTGCCCGCTAATAGTTTTATACAAGCCGGCAAATTTTCAGTACTGGAGTTTCTAAATAACATAATACGTTAAATATGAAAAAAATGAAAATTAGTTTAATTATTGTTTTAAGTACAGCTTTTATTTTATCGGGTTGCGCTTCATGGAACAAAACACAGAAAGGAGCTGTTGTCGGAACTGCAGCAGGCGGTGCAATGGGCGCAGTGATTGGCAGGGCTTCAGGCAATACTGCTCTGGGTGCAATTATCGGAGCTGCTGTAGGAGGTGCCACGGGTGCAGTGATTGGTCATCAGATGGACAAGCAGGCTGAAGAAATAAAGAATACAGTTCCTGATGCAAAGGTTGAACGTGTAGGTGAAGGAATAGTAGTGGAATTCAGCAGCAATGTTCTGTTTGCATTTGATAAATCAGTTCTTTCGGACAACGCTAAAACTAACCTCGATAAACTGGTAAAGGTCCTGAACAGTTATCCTGATACGAATATTGAAATTCAGGGGCATACCGATAGTAAAGGAAGTGAAGCATATAACCAGGCTTTGTCTGAAAGACGGGCTAATGAAGTATCAGGTTATCTGACCAGGGAAGGCATAACTGCCAGCCGTACTACAATTAAAGGATTTGGCGAAACTTTACCAAAATATGAAAATGAGACGGCAGAGGGTCGTGCTCAAAACCGCAGGGTTGAGTTTCTGATAACTGCAAATGAGAAGATGAAGGCTGATGCTGCAAAAGCAGCCGGGCAATAGGAATAGTAAAAGCAAAATAATACTTGTATAATCTAAAAATTAAATGAAAATGAAAACGAAATTACTTACTTTATCAGCAATTCTAATACTTACAACAGTTGCTCTTCAGGCTCAGGTGGGCTTTGGTCTGCTGGGAGGCGTCAATTTCCAGAATATAAATGGGAAAGATGGTAATGGCGATAAGCTTGAAAATGTTCTTACAGTAGGGTTTCATGCAGGAGCAAATGTAAATATCCCTCTGGCACCTGAATTCTATTTTCAACCCGGGCTCCTTTTCTCTGTCAAGGGGGCAAAGAATAATTTCTTTGAACCATCCGAAGAAGTATCAGGTGATTATGCAACTACCACAAAACTGTCATATATTGAGTTGCCTTTAAACCTTTTGTACAGAGCACAATTAGGCGAAGGGTATATCCTCCTTGGTTTTGGACCTTACGTTGCTTACGGTGTAGGCGGCAAGGAGAACTCTGATTTTGGTGCTATTTCCTATGAAAGGGGAGTGAAATTCAAAAGCAGTGTCACGAATATGGGTGATCTGCTTGAAAATGCCTATTACAAGCCTTTTGATGCCGGAGCAAATATTTTCTTCGGATATGAATTATCAATGGGGGTCTTCTGCCAGTTGAATGCTCAACTAGGAATGCTGAAGATCAACCCGGAGTATGACTGGGTTACGGATGACAAAAGGTCATTCAAGAACACTGGTTTTGGTCTTTCTATCGGGTACCGGTTTTAAGGACCAGGTTAATTACAAAAAGACTGTCTCGGTTTTAATGAGACAGTCTTTTTTTTGTCGAACCCGGTATACTCAAAGCTATTAAATTTTTAAAATCAGGAGTGTGTTTGATTCCGGGATCTTTATCATCCTAGATAACAATTCCCTTATTAACCCGCTTCTAAAATAATCCTTTTATCTTACTTTTAAAGAATTTTGACGATATTGCTGACCAGCCAAATAATACAAGAATTAAAGTAATTAGAATTATCATTAGTCTGTTTTATTTGCGCGCAAAAATTCTTTCAGAAGACTTTCTTCCCC
>Ga0154607_1236_pt1 | contig 27510 bp, 21 predicted proteins | sample Rifle2008BG13ft_FD_116036 | JGI IMG/M metagenome (GOLD analysis project Ga0154607, IMG submission 116036) | Bacteroidetes bacterium RBG_13_43_22 | reverse complement strand
AGGCATATACCTTTCCTTTGAAATGAGTCATAACAGCTGTAATGTGAGCACGCAACCTCTGCAGGACAAGCTCCTTAGATGCAGTCGCCTGCCCGTCCTTGAAAATCCACGATGGCACCTGATTGTGCCAGCAGAGACAGTGTCCCCTCACCTTCATTCCGTTGGCTTCGGCGAAAGCAACGATTTTATCTGCATTGGTAAAGGTGAAGGTGCCTTCTGTCGGCTGGAGATTCGACCATTTCATGTCATTGTCAGCTGTAATACTGTTGAAATGACGTTTTATCAGATCCGCCTTCTTCTGGTTATCAATAATTGATGGAGATACAGCAACACCCATGTAAAAGTATTCATCAGGAGTATAGTAATCCTTTAATCCCTCATCACTGTTGTTGTATTCATCCAAAGGAGACTCTTCCTTAGTGCAGGAAGAAATCCCGGTAACACAAACCAAGAGCAGAAGTAATAATACTGCTCTCCCATTCTTTTTCAGCATATATTTTATTCTTTGTATTTCCCTGGAAGATAGAAAAGTGTCCGCAGACCAGCTGCGGACACTTTAATCACCCAACCTAATTAATTACGAATTTAACATTGCGGTTACCAGTGAAACATATCCAGCAATATTTCCTCCATCCTGCCATAAGATTAATATCCCGGGTTTTGATAAGCAGCTTTTTCATCTGCGGTCATTTCCATGCCATCGAGCTGGCCTTGCGGAATGGGACGCAGATAGTGTTTCGCTTCAATTGTGCGCGTTACCGTTACCGGTGTATGATCTCCCCAGGCTGTTCCGCAAATCCGGTAAGTGGCAGCGACTTCTGCCCATTTTTGTGTACGTACCAAATCGAACCAGCGATAACCTTCGCCAAAATATTCACGCGAACGTTCAGCCAGAATATAATCAATGGTTATAGTTGCCGGTGTTGCAGCGGTCATAGCAGCACTGTTGTCTGCCACTTTAGCGACATTCCCGTTGTTGTCCCAGCGCCATTTTCCTGCACGTGCACGAAGAACATTAACCAAATCTACGGCGCTTTTACCAACTTGCGTAGTTGCGCCCTTCACTGCTGCTTCGGCAGCTACCAGGTAGAGCTCCGAGAATTTGGCTATAACATAAGGACGTGTACTGCCGGCATTAGGTTGTCCTAATCCGCCGGCATTATCGGTGCGGTAGGTACCAATCTTCCAAATCCCCGGATACATTACCCTGCTTATGCCGCTCGGTGCTACCACAAAATCGGATCTTCCGGGTAATACACCTGCACCGACATTACTTTTATATACTGAATTAGAGTAATCAATAGTTGGATCATCATTATCCAGGAAAGTAAGTACTGCCCCACCCGGTAAAACCGTCAGATTGTTTGCATTATACACAGAAGCAATAGAGGTGTAAGTGCCGCCACCTTTAGGCCAGTTGCCACGGTAAACGGTTGTAAAGGTGCCGTCGTACCGGGAATCATTGGTTTTGTCGGCAAAGGTGGTTGTAAATACGCCGATGGGAGGAGCCATACGTGTCCACGGACGTCCCAGGTGTTGCTCTGCTTCACGCTGAACAGAACTTATTGTAGCAGTCCAGCCTGTATTAGTAGCGCTTCTGATGGTTGTATAGTTCCACTGCATCATCCAGCCGGCAAAGTTATCCGGGGCGCCGCCACTGCCGTAAGTAAGGCTGCCTGCGTTATAATATTCGCTTGCCTGCGTGTGGTCGGCATACAGCAGAATTTCCTTGTTGCGGTCGTTTTGCCCCAGGTTAGCATCATAAAATGTCGCCTGTAAGCCGAAAGACCCCGGATTGTCAATGGCGGTAGTTGCCACGTTGTATGCCTCTTGATAATACCACAGGGCATTATGTCCGTCAGGGTCTGTCCGGGCACAATCCGGATAAGTAGGAATGTTGTTTGGGTTTTCGAGCCACCATCCGTATGTCAGGTAAGCTTTTGCCAAATGAAGGCGTGCAACTGTTTTGGTTACACCTCCCGTTACACGTCCTGCGTCCGGTAAATCGCTTATCGCTGTCAGCAGGTCCGGGAAAATAGCTTTGGTATAGACCTCCGGTACAGTGTTGCGCTTGGAGGTTCTCACGGGAGTCGTGTTGAACTTCAGTTCTCCTGAGCCCAGGTCCAAAGGCACCCCGCCGAAAGTCTGTACCAGTAAAAAGTAGTCGAACGCACGGAAGAACCTGGCTTCGGCAATCAGCGCATTCGAAATAGTACCTACGCTGGCAGCATTTTCAATAACACCGCTGGCGGTGTTGATGTTAGCGAATGCGTTTCCCCACAATACATCAGAACGGCTGCTGGAGGCAGTAAGCGACCCCACGCCGGAAAGGTCATGGTCCTTAAAGTTTGCATCGGCACTCTGTGCCCACGTTGATTCATCGGTACCGGTCTCGCAGGCGTTAAAGTAGTAGGCTTGTCCGTATATGTAGCGCAGGTGGGCGTACATCGATGTTAATCCGCCATAAACACCTTTTTCGGTTTTGAAAAAACCGGGTTCATAAATACTACGCGGCTGTTCTTCCAGAATATCAGAGCACGCTACCAGGAACAACGCCAGTACGGCTGTTCCTATAAGAGTTTTTATTATACGTCTCATTATTATCCTTTTTTAAAATGTCAAATCAATACCAATCAAGTAGTTGCGAGTTGAAGGAGTGTTAGTTCCTATAGTCAGCAGACGTCTCAGGTTGTAAGACAGTGCCACTGCCGCATTTTCGTTTCCGTATGAGTTGGTTTCGGGATCCATACCTGATTCTTTGTTGTATGGCGAGAACATCACAAATGGATTCTGTACTGTGACATAAAGCCGCAGTTTGTTAATACCTGCATTTTTAATAAGGTTGATATTGTCGATGTTATAGCCAAGTGATATGGTGCGTACCTTCAGGAACGATGCATCGAAATAACCCAGAGTGCTGGCATATTTTGGATTGTCTCCGCTTAACACGCCGGCAGGATTTGGATACTTGGCACCGGTGTTCGACGTTGTCCAGTAGTCCACTTTTACGTTCCCCCTGCGGCCGGTCATCAAATTGAGGTAGCCTCCCCCTGAGTATAGGGTGCTGATGAGGGTACCGCCGTTTTTAAAGACGCCGACAGCGCTCAGGTCAAATCCTTTATACGCTACACGGGTGTTGAAGCCACCCTGGAAATTGGACTCTAAGCTCATTATTTGCCGGTCGGCAGGTCCTATTTGCCTTGCCGGCGAACCATCAGCATTGAAATCACCGACATATTTCACCTTAATCATACCTGCATTTCCGCCCGGCTCATAGTTAGTCAGATACGCATCCCCTTCCTGCCAGAGTCCTATTTTCTCGTAGTCGAAGATGCAATCAATGGGGTAGCCTACGAACCACCAGTTGGATTCATCCCTCGTTTGTCCGGAAGCAAGAGCTACCAGCTCGTTGCGGTTGGCATACAGGTTGATGCCCGCTTCCCAAGTCCAGCCGTTGAGGTTGTCCAATATCACGCCATCGAGTGAAAGTTCCAGACCTTTGTTCTGAGTTTCCCCTATATTTGCCATGTAACTGCTCACGCCCGATGTGGCGGGCAGATTCACACTCAGCAGAATATCTTTGGTATCCGTCATATAGTACTCTATAGTACCGGACAGGCGATTTTTCAGGACAGCGAAGTCCAGGCCAAAGTTCCATGTAACAGAGTACTCCCATCCCAGATTTTCATTAGGCAGTGAGGATACATAATATCCCACGGAGTATGCAGTTCCAAAGTTGTAAGGTCTGGTGTTCAAACGTCCAAGTGTAGCGTAGGGGTCAATGGACTGGTTTGAGGTCTGTCCAAAACCTACACGCAGCTTCAACATATCTATCGCAGTGACATTACTCATAAAAGATTCGTTCTTGATATTCCATCCGGCCGATACGGCTGGATAGGTATGCCACTTATGTCCCTCAGCCAGCCTTGATGAGGCATCGGAGCGGATGGTAGCCGTCAGCATATAGCGGTTGTCGTACGAGTACATTGCTCGTCCCATATACGACATTAAACCGCTCTCATAATAGCCCTGGTAATCAGGATTAACAGTAATCTCGCCTGCAGCCCGCCCGATATTGTAGAATTGGAAAGCGTCGGCGGGAATATCCCTTGCCGCAACGTATGAACTGTGGTAATGAGTTTGCTCAGCAGAGTACATTCCTACTACATTCACTTTGTGCTTGCCAGCAAAGGTGCGGTCGTAGGTCAGCAGGTTTTCAATTGCCCAGTTGGTAGTAAGCGAGTTACTTATAGAAGCAGTTGAAGGAGTAGTAATTGTGGCACTGAATACCCCTTCTCCTGTGTAGCTTCCACCGTTACTCATGCGGAAGTTTGCACCAACGTTGATGCGATACTTTAAGCCCTCAATGCCCGGAATTGTTAACTCACCAAACAAAGTGTTATAGGAGCCATACGCCCTGGTTTGGTCAATCCATTTATCGCCCAGATTTTCTACAGTTTCTTTTGTTTTCACCCAGTTTTCATCTAACGGCATCCTTATGGTTCTTTTCAACGTGCCATCAGCGTTATACGGGTTGGCAATAGGTGAACTGCTTAAAACATCGTATATCCCCAGGTTGTTACCGTTATTGAGTGAATAGTTGTTGTTTGTTGCGAAGCCGAAGCGGAAATACTTACCGACTCCCTGGTCAAGAGTACCGCGCATTGTAAAACGGTTGAAGTCCTGACCGGGCATTACAGCTTCATCGCGGATGTAGCCTACTCCGAAGCTGTAGTTACCCTTTTCGGTACCCCCTGAGACACCTAAATTGTGGCTTGCTACCATGGCTGTTCTATAAAACAAATCCTGCCAATCGATATTTATATCATCGGATTCATCCACCCCGTTTGTGTACTGACCGCGTGCTGCACGGAGAGCAATAAATTCCGGTCCGTCCATCATGGGGTATGGGGCAAAAACTTTTTTCAAGCCATAATAAGTATTGTAGGTTATCTGTGCTTTTTGTCCGATATACCCTTTGTTGGTTGTTATCAATATAACGCCGTTGGCGCCGCGAGAGCCGTAAATGGCAGTTGCTGAGGCATCCTTCAGGACATCAATGCTTTTGATATCGTTGGGATTGAGGTCGCTGATAGACCCGGCAAAGGGGATACCATCGACCACCACCAGCGGATCGTTGCTGGCATTCAGCGAGCGCGAACCGCGAATACGGACTTGCATTGTGGCGCCCGGCTTGGTATTGGTTTGCGACAGATCCACCCCTGATATACGTCCCTGCAAGGCCTGCGAGATATTAGACGATGGCACATTGCGCATCACATCTCCACTAATTGAAGCAACAGATCCGGTAACATCTCTTCTCCTCGCAGTGCCATAACCAATGACAACTACTTCATCGAGAGCGGTTACTTCTTCCTGGAGGATAATGTTTATTTGCGCTCTGTCCCCGACAATAGTTTCCTGACTTTTAAATCCAATAAAAGATACTACCAAAATAGACTGAGGTGTTACATTCTCAATTACATAGTTCCCGTTCAAATCAGCCGTTGTACCTGTGCTTGTACCTTTAACTACAACTGTAGCCCCGGGAATCGGATTTCCTTTCTCATCCCTAATTGTACCTCTGACAATATTTTGCTGGAGATCTGATAGTTCCCGGATATTATCTTTCAGGGAAATCACAATAAGGTTGTTTTCAAAAACCTTATATGTATAGTCTGTTGCTGCCAGAATCCTGTCAAGAACCTGTTTAATATCCTTGTTTTTCATTTCCAGATCAACAATGTTATTAACAGATTCAAATTCATCATTGTAGAAGAAACGATAATTACTCTCCTTCTCAATGATATCAAAGATATCTCTGATCGTTTTCCCTTCAGCTTTGAAGGAAAACTGACCAAATCCTGCTGCTGAAATATTCAGGGTAAATACTACCATCAAAATAGCTGAAAGTTTCATGATTAAGAGGATTTTATGTTTTTTCCTTGGAGAAAAAAAAGAACTTAGCTTTATTTTCATAATTTTGTGCGACGTTAGTTAGAGTTAAACTTAATTTGTCCTCCTGCGTATCGAGGGAATTAAATGCAATTAACTTTGACTTAGTTGGAGGGGGACCAGGTGAGATCTGTTTCCCCTTCTTTTACGATCAGGTCGATTTCTTCATAGGCAAAAATGGATTTAGGTTAGACTTAGAGTACTGTTTATTTTTTATTCAGATTCCTTGAGTATTTTTCTGCCTGTTCTTTATTTGAAAACAATAAAACAGTCTTTCCATCAAGTAAATAATCAATAGGTGCTACGAGCTTTATCACATCCATTACCTGCTGAAATGTTTCATCAAGCAGAACTCCGGTAAAGCGATGCCTTTTGATCTCTTCATCCTTGAAAATAAAAGTTACATTATACTTCCTCTGAAGCTTTATGCAAAGACTTTCAAGATTCTCACTTTTGATGATAAGTTTATTCTTTGTCCAGGCAGTCACCTGTTCAACGTCAGTTTTTGGAGACACCAATAATTTATCTGAGACAATTTTAGCAGGTTTTACTGCCAGCGGTTCAATTTCTTTTATTTTTTCCAGGGTTAACTGATCAGACTGGTATGCATATATAGCTTTCTGGTTGGGTTCAAGCACCAGAATCCGGTTCTTTTCATTATTCCCTATTTGCGAAATCTCAACCTTCCCCTCGACAAGTGTCGTCTCGATGATTCCGTCATCTGAATATGCTTTCACATTGAATTCAGTACCTGTAGCTCTGATGGTAATATTCCCTGCATTAACAACCAGGGGAAGATCTGCATTCCCGGATGCCTTAAAATATGCCTCCCCCTCCAGTATCAAATCCCTGTTCAGCAAGTTGTAATCACTACTATATTTTATAGAACTTCCTGCATTAAGCATTACTTCTGTGCCGTCATTAAGTATTATCTCGGATCTTGCACCAAAAGGAGCTTTAATTTCGCTGTAGGTGATTGCTATGGACTGTTCGGGGCTATCTATATTACCATTACGATTGATAAAAGAACCCAGAAAAAAAGCAATACAAAAAACTGCTGCTACTGCAGTACCTTCAAAAACCAATCTCTTTACTTTCATCCTTTTTTGAAGCAGCAGCCTTTCTGAGTCTATTGTTTCCCTTCGCTTGATCTCAGAAAGTAATTCATAATAAATTTTGTCAAAGTCAATAGTATGATTTTCATACTGGTCACTCTGAAATTCATTTAAAAGTGAAAGTATAACCTCTTTAAATTCTATTTCATCACCGGATGAGGTAAGAAGTACATAAAGTTGTTGCTTCTGTTCCGGAGTGCACTTATCCTCAAGATATTTGTTAATTAAAATATCTAAATCCTTTCTGCTGTTTGATGTCATAAATTTGTTTTTATTTACTAATAATATATTAATACAATCAAGGAAGGCGAAGTACTCATTAATAGTAAGAAAAGTTAAAGAGATTAAAAAGTGTCCGGCTCAACAATCTCTAAAGACTTTTCAATGTATAATAGAGATCCGGCGAATTTTGTCAAAATGAAATCAGTATTATAATCAGGAATAATTTTATCTTAGGATTGATTTTATCATCTTTAGAGCACGATACATCTGATTTTCTACTGTACGAACCGAAAGATCAAGCTTTTTTGCTATTTCCTGATGTGTGAGGCCTTCATATCGGCTTAATCGGAAAATCTTTTGCTGCTGAGATGGTAAGGTTTCAAGGATTGAGTTAATTGATCTTTCAAGATCGTGTAAAAAAACCTGCTCATATGTAAGATCTGAATGAATTTCACCTTTCTGGATTTCCGATTCAATAAATCTGGTACGGATTGCTTTCTTTTTCAGGTAATTATAAATGAAATTAACTGCAGCCTTGTAAATGTAGCTTTTAACAGAGCCAGATGCATCAAGTGATTTCCGGTTGTACCAGACATTAATGAATACCGATTGAACCAATTCTTCAACTTCAATGGTATTTTTAAGGTATTTTAATGAAAAGAAGTAAATTTTCTTACTATAACGATTATAAAGCGATTTAAAGGCATCTTTATCATTTTGCCGGATTCTTGCAACAAGAAGATCATCACTGACATTATCAATGTCGTGTATCATCAGGATTCGAGATAAATATTTTAAATCGGCTTAATCGAGAAATGATCATATTGTAAAAATAGAATTAATTCAAGAATCATTAACCGTAATATCCATTTATATTATACTTACATGTTCAATTCTTATTGCGGGCTTAAATCTCCAAATCGAATTATTAATTTGGTTTTGCAACCGATTGCAGGAAAAATTTCAACTTTTTATCTCCAAAATTGATTATCTTTATTAATATCGTACAATTCAATTGTAATTACAGACTCCTATTGGTATGAAGTATTTATTTATTCTTCTATTTTGCGGTATTATGAATATAGTCACCGCTCAGAACAAGCCTGCGGGTATATTCCGGAACAACACCGATATAGGTAATCCTTCAAAAGAGGGTTCATCGTTGTATGATCCGTCAGATCAGAGTTATACACTTAAAGGATCAGGGTATAATATATGGTTTGAAAGAGATGAGTTCCACTTCCTCTATAATGAAATAAAAGGAGATTTCATAATGACAGCCAATTTCAAGTTCAGGGGTGAAGGAAGTGAAGCTCACAGAAAAACCGGATGGATGCTCCGGGCATCGACAAAAGATAACTCACCTCACGTATCTGCAGTCGTCCATGGTGACGGGCTGACAGTAATGCAGTGGAGGGACTTTGAAGGAGCTCCGATGAAAGATCCCGAGGATGAGGTATTTGCGAAGGGATCAGGTTACGAGATCATCCAGATTGAACGTGCAGGGAAGATTATCTATATGAGAGCAGCCCATACGGGGAAGCCTCTTGAGAACATAGGATCGTACGAAATGGCCAACCTCCCTGATGAAATAATTGCCGGACCATTTATCTGCTCGCACAATGCTGAGACGGTTGAAGAAGTGACAATATGGAATGTCCGTATCGACCAGCCTGTCGGTGACAGCTACAATCCCGGGAGAGATGGATACCTCGGCTGCCGTCTTGAGACAATGGATGTCTTTGACGGGAAGAGAATGGTCATTTACGAAAAGCTGGGCAGGTTTGAAGCACCAAACTGGATGCCTGACGGGAAAAAGCTTCTCTTCAATATGGATGGCCTTCTTTACAAGATACCTGTAAGCGGAGGAGAAATTGAGAAGCTGAATACCGGCTCTGTCACCAGGAACAATAACGATCATGGCATCTCTTTCAACGGCAAGCTCCTGGCCATCAGCAGTCAAAAAGAGGGAGCAGGCTCAGCAGTTTATGTGCTCCCGCTGAAAGGAGGAACACCCCGCCTGATAACTGAAAACACTCCTTCATACTGGCACGGATGGGCTCCCAATAATAAAGAAGTAGTCTATGTTGCCCAGCGGGATGGTAAGAACATTTATAACATTTACAGAAATTCAATTAAAGGAGGCAAAGAGGTTAAACTTACCGATATTGGCGAAGGGGAGCATGTTGACGGATGCGAATATTCTCCCGACGGCAAATATATTTATTACAACGGAAGCCACACCGGGAACATGCAGATATGGAGAATGAAACCTGACAGCTCGGAAAGAGAGCAGCTCACCTTTGATGAATACAGGAACTGGTTCCCGCATATTTCACCCGACGGAAAATGGATTGCCTTCATATCATTTCCCGCCGATATAGAGAAAAACGCCCACCCTTCATACAAGAGGGTGATGCTCAGGCTGATGCCTGCAGACGGAGGAGAACCTAAAGTTATAGCTTACCTTTATGGCGGTCAGGGTACTATAAATGTACCCTCCTGGTCGCCTGACAGCAGGCGTATTGCATTTGTAAGTAATTCAGGCAAATATTAGACAGGTAATTATTATTGATGAGCTCTTCAGTTTTCTATACAGTACTTACTGTCCCTGTTTATGGGATACTTTATGTTTATACTGCTATAGGAATCTTTTTTGCAATTTTCCTGTCATGGCTGAATGCAAAGAAACCGGTATCTTTTATGTCCAGGATATGGGCGAAATCGGTATTCCTGCTGATGGGTAAAAGAATTCATATCATCGGTAAGGGAAATATTAACAAGGGAGAAAAATATATTCTGTTAGCAAACCATGCCAGTCTTTTCGATATACTGGCAATAGTATCTTTTTATCCGGAGGTATCATGGTTCGGACACGAACGTCTTCTCAGGGTGCCAGTGTTTGGAAGGTTCCTTAAAATGACAGACTATGTTCCTTTCAGGGAACCCACGGTAACTAACACCCGTCATATGCTTGAACAGCTTATGGAGAAGGCCAATGATCGTACAGTGGCACTTTTCCCTGAAGGTACAAGAACAACCAGCGGGAAAATCAATCCGTTCTTCAGAGGCTTTATCTATTTGTTTCGGTCCAGGGAAATAGGGATTCTGCCTGTCACTCTGAACGGCTTTTATGATTTCAAGCCGAAGACCCGCTTTTATATCAATTTCGGATCGAGGCTTGAAGTGGTGATCCATAAACCGATCCCGAGGGATGAACTGATCGACAAAAGCGACAATGAGATAATTGATACTGTTAAAACTGTTATTGAATCAGCATATCATTGATTAAGCTTACAACAATAAGATTTCCTGGTGATGCTTAGAGTCCTGGTGGCAAGAAAATATATGCCACCAAGGCACAAAGACACCAGGTATCACAAAGCAGAAAAAACAATTATTATGACAAACGAAAAGGATGAAAAATGGGTCTTTATAGTCAACCCGATAGCAGGGAACAACTTTGCTGTCACCCTGGTTCCTGAAATTGAGAAAAAAATCAACCAGTATGGAATAAACGGTGAAATTTTTCTCACAGAATGTAAAGGCCATGCCACAGAGCTTTCAAAGAGCGCTGCTGAAAGAGGCGCCCGGTATATAATTGCAGTCGGGGGTGACGGAACCTTCAATGAAGTTGCCAGGCCGCTTATAAATAATAATGAAGTTATTGCAGGAATCATCCCTGCAGGCTCAGGAAATGACTATTGCCAGATCCCGGGGTTTCCTAACAGGCTGAAAGAGAGCGACTGGGAAATAATATTCAGAAAAAATGTCATCGCCCAGGATGTCGGAACAGTGAACGGAACGATATTCCTGAATGGCCTGGGCATAGGTTTTGATGCTGAAGTAGCTGCCCGGAACTATACTGAAGATGGTAAAGTAAGGAAAGGCGGATCAGATAAATATATCTGGCAAATCGTCATGACACTTCTCTTTTTCAGGGAGAAGAAAATGATTGTGGTAAGTGACGGCAAACGTCATGAAACTGACTGTTTTATGAATACTGTTTCTATCGGAAGACGATTTGCAGGCAGCTTCTTCATCACTCCCAAAGCCATCGCCGATGACGGATTGCTGGATGTCTGCTCCATAAGAAAGCTGAATCTCTTTCACAGGTTCAGGCTTTTACTGAAAGTCCCGAAGGGCACTCATATAAACGACAAACGGGTAAACTACTTCACCTCATCATCAGTTGATCTTGAATTCCCGAAAGAGGTCCCCTATCATGTCGATGGTGAGCTTTTTTTCGCCAGGACCTTCAACATCAGGATCATACCTGGCGGACTCAATGTATTGTACAATCCCGGAGGCAATCATTATTTCAACAGGCCCTGATGTGAACAGCTATATAGCATTTTTTGACCTCGACAGGACTATTACAAAGGCGGTCAGCGGTAATGTGCTTGCACTTACCGCGTACAGGAAGGGACTGATGTCCAATTCCGACATGATGTATGCTCTTTGGCTGCTGCTCGGGTACAAATTGTCGTTGAGAGACCCTCAGAAGATAATTTATAAAATGGCTGGCTGGGTAAAAGGCATTCCGGAAAAGACGCTTGATGAACTCTCGGTTGAAATCTCACATAAAATCCTGCTGCCTGCAGTTTACCCTGAGGCATTATCCGAAATCAGAATGCATTCTGACAAAAATGCAAGGACAGTGATCCTTTCATCCTCGCCTTATCCTGTCTGCCGGGAAATGTCAAATTCACTTGGCATTGACGACATCGTTTGTTCTGACCTTGAGGTAATTGATGGTTATCTTACCGGGCGCTCCGTGAGACCACTCTGTTTCGGCGAGGAAAAGGTTATCAGACTGAAAGAGTATTGTGAAATAAATAACACTGATCCGGGCAATTGCTGGTACTATGGTGATTCATTGGCTGATTATCCGGCTCTTTCAATCGTCGGGAATCCTGTCTGCATCAATCCTGACAGGAAGTTATTGAAACAAGCCCGGATTAAAGGCTGGAAAATATGTTCCTGGAATTTAAATACCCCCGGCCCCTGACTGTAAACGTCAGGGACCACCCCCTGAAGGGGGTCTAAAACCCTGTATTTCAGCATACTGAATGATGTTAATTAGCCCCCCAGGAAGGATGGGGGATCATGTGACCTGTTTTTAGCCCCCCTTCAGGGGGGTTGGGGGGTCAGACGAAATTGTTTATTTTTGATTTTTATTTCTGTACGAAAATCAATTTAAATACAATTCCTATGAAAAATCTCATTTACATTTTGGCAGCTCTCTTTTTACTCTCTTCCTGCTCGGGAGGCACAAAAGAAAAGATAGTATATCCTGTTACCAAAACTGGTAATGTGGTAGACACAATATTCGGAACTCCGGTACCTGATCCGTACAGGTGGCTTGAGGATGATATGTCGGAAGAAACAGCTGCCTGGGTAAAGGAACAGAACCTTGTGACCTTCGGGTATCTTGAAAAAATACCTTACAGGGAACAAATAAAGGAGCGTCTGACAAATATGTACAATTATGAAAAGTTTGGAATGCCTCACAGGGAAGGTGACTATACATACTTTTTGAAAAATGACGGTCTCCAGAACCAATATGTAATTTACCGGCAGAAAGAGGGAGGAGAACCTGAGGTATTCCTTGATCCTAACACATTTTCAGCTGATGGTACGATTTCACTTGGTGAGATGGGCTTTTCAACGGACGGAAGCCTTGTTGCCTATTCAATCTCAGAAGGAGGATCCGACTGGAGAAAAGTAATAGTTATGAATGCCCCTTCCATAGAGATCATCGGCGATACACTGAAGGATATCAAGTTCTCAGGTATAGCCTGGCAGGGGAACAATGGCTTTTATTATTCAAGCTACGATAAGCCTGAAGGCAGCCAGCTCTCCGCTATGACCGATCACCATAAACTCTATTATCACAAGCTTGGCACAAAACAATCCGAGGATAAAGTGGTTTTCGGAGCTGATAAGGTGAGAAGGTACATTGGCGGCTACCTGACCGAAGATGAAAGGTATCTTGTTGTGACTGCTTCAATATCAACAACAGGCAATGAATTGTATATCAAGGACCTGACAAAGAGAAATTCTGATTTCCAGACTGTGGTTGATAACTTTGACAGCGACAGTTATATTATTGACAACGACGGATCAAAACTATATATTGCCACCAACCTAATTGCCCCGAACAGGAAGATAATCACTGTGGATGCCGGTACACCGGAAACCGGGAACTGGGTGGATTTTATTCCAGAAACTGAAAATGTGCTAAGTCCTTCAACAGGTTCAGGATTCATTTTTGCAAACTACCTCAAGGATGCAATCTCATACGTAAAACAGTATGACAGGAACGGTCAGCTTGTCCGCGACATTGCACTCCCCGGAATAGGAAGCGCAGGAGGATTCAGCGCCAAAAAGGATGATAAGGATATCTACTATTCCTTCACTAATTATACCACTCCATCTACAATCTATAAAATGGATCCGATGAGCGGAGATGCACAGGTTTACAAAAAACCAACTGTTCAGTTTAACGGGGATGATTATGAATCTGTCCAGATCTTTTATGAATCAAAAGACGGCACGCGAATCCCGATGATAATCACCTGTAAGAAGAATACTTCCCTGAATGGAAAAAATCCAACAATGCTTTATGGCTATGGAGGCTTCAATTCAAGCGTGACACCCGGCTTTGGAATTACAAATGCCCTGTGGCTTGATATGGGAGGGATTTATGCTGTACCCAATATCAGGGGCGGTGGTGAATATGGCGAAAAATGGCACCTCGCAGGTACAAAAATGAATAAGCAGAATGTCTTCGATGATTTTATAGCTGCCGCAGAATACCTTATTAATAATAAGTATACATCACCTGAATATCTTGCAGTAAGGGGCGGTTCAAACGGCGGACTTCTTGTTGGCGCAGTCATGACACAAAGACCTGAGCTCTTCAGGGTAGCTCTTCCTGCTGTCGGGGTAATGGATATGCTGAGATACCATAAGTTTACGGCAGGGGCCGGTTGGGCATATGACTACGGAACAGCAGATGAAAGTGCTGAAATGTTCAATTATATTCTGAAGTATTCCCCGGTGCAGAATGTAAAAGCAGGTGTTGAATATCCTGCCACCCTTGTGACTACGGGAGATCATGATGACAGGGTTGTACCTGCACATTCATTCAAGTATGCAGCGCATCTCCAGGCAAAACAGGCTGGTAATAATCCTGTGCTTATCCGGATTGAAACGCGGGCAGGACATGGCGCCGGAACTCCGGTAAGCAAAACTATTGAGCAGTATGCAGATATCTACAGCTTTACGCTATGGAACATGGGCATAAAGGAGCTGAAATGAAATAACTCCGATGACAGATAAAATAATCAGAACCGGGATTGCCGGATCAGGCTATGCTGCAAGGTTTCATTATGAAGCTTTACAGCGGCTTTATTCTGTAAAGGTCAATATAGCAGGATCATATTCCCCCACGGCTGAAAGGTTAAAGAAGTTCACTGAAGAAAGGAATCTGAAGGCTTTCAGCAGCATTGATTCCCTGATAGAAAGCTCAGATGTCATTCATGTCTGCACACCTCCTTCAACTCATGAACCGATAGTTATCGCAGCTCTTGAGAAAAACAGGCATGTAATAGTGGAAAAACCTTTTACAGGATATTTCGGTGATGGAAGCAGCAATTTTAATGGCGATAATTTCCCCAGAGAGAAAGGACTTGAACAAGCACTTGCAAGTGCGAAAAGAATGATTGATGCTGAGAAAAAGAGCAAAGGAAAGATCATGTACGCCGAAAACTGGATCTATGCTCCTTCAGTGATCAGGGAAAGCGATATTCTTCGTAAAACAAAAGCACAGATCCTCTGGATGCATGGCGAAGAATCTCATTCGGGCTCACATTCAATGACTTATGGTCAGTGGGAATTCTCAGGAGGAGGTTCTATGATCGGCAAGGGCTGTCATCCTCTGTCGGCTGCATTGTACTTCAAACAGGTCGAAGGTATAGCAGGAAAAGGCAGGTCAATAAGACCGGCGTTCGTTTCTGCCCGCGTCCATGCAGTGACAAGGATGCATGGATATCAGGATGAAGGTTATCTCAGAACTGCCTATAAGGATATTGAAGACTTCGCTGCAATTCATGTTGTTTTTGAAGACGGCACTTTTGCTGATATTTTTGCCAGTGAGCTTGTCATGGGGGGTGTGCACAACTGGATCGAGTTAAATACAAGCAATCACAGGACACTCTGCAATATAAGCCCGAACAACGCCATGCAGACTTACACACCAGACGAAAAACATTTTAAAGATGTCTACATAGTTGAGAAGACAGAAACAAAACAGGGCTGGTCCTCAGTTTCACCTGATGAAAGCTGGTTCACCGGTTACCAGCATGAGATGGAAGCATTCTATCGTTCCATCGCTTTCGGTGAGCCGATTGAAAGCAACAGCAGTCTTGCGGCAGACACCATTGCAACTATTTATGCAGGGTATCTTTCGGCTGAAAGAAAAGGATCAGAAGTTGCTGTTACTTTAATATAGTGCCGATAAACATGAGGGAGATTCCTCGCTGACGCTCGGAATGACACTGAAACTGGGGGCAAGAGAGCGAAACGAGGGATCTTCCTCATTTAATAGAGTCATCTCGATATAAACTCCTTTACTATAATATCACCATAGGCTACATCCAGGAAGGGTTTCCCGTCTTTCATTCCCACATTCCCGAAACCTGTTGCAGTTGAGATGAATGATGTGAAATCGCCTGCCCCGCCTTTAATATACATTACCTGATCCACCGCATCATACCTCGCTCCGGAAAGAGCCTGAAGCATCGCGTAGCTTGACAATGCCCTTGCATACCAGTGACCGCATTCATATTCATTGAATGGATTCCTGATCCTTCCGTCATATCTGTCGCGTGCAGTTCTTACTACCTCAAGACCTTTTTCAACTTCTCCCATCATCATTAGATGTGAAGCTACCTGGTACTCTATACCTGTCCACACTTCATCACTGTAAACAAACGGAAGAGACAGCTTTCCTCCTTTTGGCCAGCTGCAAAGCAACAGCCCTCCTTCATTCCCGAAAGCATACGAAGGACGCTGAGGATTTGAATGATCTGTAAGATCTTTTCTCAGATTATACTTATATACTGATTTCAGATGACTTGCAACTTTCGAGGAATCAACCACATTTCTGAGACCGCATACCTCGCCGATCCATGCACCCAGGATGCCATCAGACAGACACCCTGTACCATACTGATATTTCGGACCTTCACTCTGAAGCAGTGCTCTGGCTTCTTCTGAATAATCCGATGACCATGATCCTTCAGAGGCTTTAACAGGATCAGGAGAGCTGAGTCCCTCCCATTTTATTTTCTGAATAAAATACTCTCCGTCAAAAAGATCAGATTCCAGTACTTCCTTCCCTTTTGAATAGAGCAGTTCATATTTTGAAACATCCTCGCCAAGGTATTCACCCATTTCCGATATAGCCCTGAGAGCACCAAGATAAAAGCTGGTACACATTCCGTCAGGTCCCCAGAATTCAATATCATAGGTATTATGATGAGGCTCCTCAAGTGTGCCTGTTGAACGCGGATCCCATGTTTTAATACAGTAATCCATGCTTTCAACAACTTTCGGATACATTTTTTTCAGCCATTCTGCATCGCCGCTGATGCGCCAGTCGCGGTAAATTTTCATTATCCCTCCGAGCTGACCATCAGATGCTGCATAAAAAGTGGTTGCAACTGGCCTTATCGGTAAAGCTGACCTGAATGTCTGATGTCCATCCTTATCCTGGCTTGGGAAGAATTCAGTCTCACGCAAGGTTCTTTCAAGAGACGGGAACAGGTGCGGCATTGCCTGGGCGTAATTCCACACATGTGTGCATGAGCCGGCGCAGCAGCCTGAATTATCGCCGCAGCCTTCCCAGCTCCACAGCTTGCCGTCGCGCTGACGCAGAACAGTCGGCGATTTAAGAATAGTAAGGTTTGCAGCTATTGCTTCAATAACTTCAGGCGGGAATGTTGAGCTGTAAAATGCATTGCAGAAAAGCTCAGATTTACCGAGAAGATCATTGTAATTTGTTTTCCAGTAGTTTACAACTTCACCTATCCCTGAGAATTTTGATGTGTACCACGGCTTATAGGAAGGATCCTTGCAGGTGCAATCCGGATCGGCGCATTCCTCGTCATCCGGCTCCTGTGAATCCAGTCCGTATTTCATATTCGTATTCGGCACATACCATGCCATCATCAGCTTTATAACTTTTGTCTCACCGGGTTTAAGGGTAAACGGTACAAAAAGTGATGCACCAGGTGCATAATCCTCAACTGGGGAAGCGTTCCTGGTTTCACCCTTCAGTATTGAATTCCAAGCCATTGTCATGGGATCCCACCAGCCTCCCCTGAACCAGCAATGATCTACTACCGTTCCGGGCTCCGTAGTAAATACCGCAAAGTCGCCTTGTTTTTCCGGATTTTCCTTTGTTCCCTGTTCGGATAATACAAAACCTCCGGTAACAGGTTTTATTGAAGATTTTCCGCCCGGCTGGCTCATGAAGTTTTTGGTATTATAGGAAAATATGGCTTCAAGCGGTATATCACCTGTATTGGTAAATGAATATTCCAAAGCACCGGCAGGGAGGCTTGAATTATCGGCATCAGCAGGTATAAAAGGGCTCCATCCCTTTATCATGACATCCATGGGAATATCATCATCCTCAAGCTCAATTCCGGCAAACGGGAATCTTGCATGGAATGTGGCATTCATGAACCTGGGAAGACCGTATGTTGAACCCGCGGAACCATTACCTGATCCCGGTTGCCCGAATTTTTTCCATTCCGGCACCTGCCCTTCAAGGATTTTTACCCTGTTCTCAATTCCCTTCACTGATATGGCAGCGAACATGCATGGTTCATTGAACACTTCGGGACGGTTCCTTACCGACATATGGGAAATGGCCCCTGTCCCTTCGATACAAAACATCCCTGCTCCAATACCTCCGATCGGGAATGCTATCCTGTTCAGGTACTCTCCTGAATAGGTACCATTATACTCATGATAATCAGAAATTACATTTTCTTGTTGAGTGCATGAGGATAGAATAAGATAAACACAGGTTAAAGGAACCAGTAAATGATTTAAGAACCTTTTCATTTGTTTTTTTCTTTCAGTTTCAATTTAGTTAGCCTCTGTCCCAATTACAGGAATTATCTCGGGAATCCCCGGCACCGGTCCGAATTCATAGGTTTTCGGGCCAAGGTACATATCTGAATTCATCACCTCATCCCAGGTGATATCCTTGCCGGTATATGCCGACATCCTTCCCATTATGGTTACTAATGTTGAAACGACCTGGGCTTCAGCATCATTTACAATATTCCCGGTACGGATGCCTGTCACCAGGTTTATATGTTCCTGTATATACGGATCTGTCACTTTCCAGGTATTATCAGTTGATCCTTCCTCAGGCATCGGATATTTCCATATCTCTTCCCCTTTCAGGTTGAACAGTGTTCCCCTGGCATCTGCAAATCCCTGTGTGCCAACAATAAACTGCTTTGTCAGATTGCTGCATCCGGTTATCTGGCGGGCGGCGCAATGTGTATGCATGCCGTTATCATAAATATATTCCACGCTGAAAAAATCGTACTGGTCGCCGGTTATTCTCCTCTGGCGTCCTCCCCAGCCCATTGCTTTTACCGGATTCTTACCTATATACCAGTTCATTACATCGATTTCATGAATAAACTGTTCCACGATATGATCGCCTGAAAGCCAGCAGAAGTTAGCCCAGTTCCTCAGCATATATTCCATATCTGTCCATCCGGGTTGCCTTTTAATTACCCATAGTGAACCGCCGTTACGGATTATGTGTGCACTGACGATATCTCCTATTTCACCGTTGATCACCCTCCGCCTGGTTTCCATAAAATCTTTCTGAACCCTTCTGATTGTCCCGGTAACCATGCATAATCCTTTCTCTTTTGCTCTTTCGATGGAAACCATAACAGAACGGGCTCCTGCTGGATCAACCGCACATGGTTTTTCAAGAAAGATATGTTTGCCGGCTTTTACTGCCGCGTCAATATGGGCAGGACGGAAATGAGGCGGGGTGCAAAGGAGTACTACATCAACGCCTGAGTCAATTACCTTCTGATAATTGTCAAATCCTGTAAAGCATTTTTCATCATCTATTTCAATATTCCTTTCTTTTTTAAGCTGTTCCCTGCACTGATCAAGCCTGTCCTGGAAAACATCCCCGAGAGCCGTTATCTGAAGATTTGGACCAGCGTCCACGAAATTAACTGCTGCCCCTGTGCCCCTGCCGCCGCAGCCTATCAGTCCTGCTTTCAGAACAGGACCATCAGGTGCCTGTGTCAGAAGGACCGGAAGCTTTTCTTCCCCTTTTTTGGGTTCTTTTTCCTTGCATGAGGCAATGATGCTCATTGAACCCAGTGCTGCCGCGGCCATTGTTGTTTCGGCGATAAACTTCCTGCGGCCGATGTTCTTTTGTGAGGTTTCTTTTTTCATATCAGTATATTTTATTAAAAATCAATATTAAGTGTTTCTAATACACTTCTAATTCACGCCATGAAGGTATCGCAGGGAATTTAGCGTGAGGTTCAGTCTGATACCAGTAGCAAACCGAAGCTATATCCGATTTCTGTGCAAGGTATCTTCCTCCCTGCCTCCAGCCAAGGTCCTGTATGGTTACTTTCAGGTCTTTGTCAAACCTTACAGGATCCATTATATGCCAGCGGTACATCCCGAAGCGCTGCATCACATTATAATGCCCATCCCCGCGTATTACCTGGTGAAGACCTGTATAAGGAGTACTGAATTCGGTATAATTGACCTCTTCAACACCTGCGGCATTCTTCTTCCTGGTGTCAAAATCATAAGAGCCGCAGAAATAATCTTCCGTTCCTGTGCCGCATATTGTCGGGAATTTGGTATCGCCGTCCATGAAGAATTTGATTTCACCTTCGCCCCACCAGCCGTTATTATTTACACCAAGGGCCATATAAACACCCACGTATTGGCCTTTGCCTTTAATTCCATCAACAATAGTATAATCTGATGTGCTATTCGGATTAGCCCTGCGGAACTGGGCGTGGAAATAGCCTGCATCAGCGGGTACTTCAGTGAGAGTATAATCGATCTGGTAATAGAGCGTCATCCTGTCTTCATCGCCTGTATTTGTCATGGTAATCTTGCATCTCTTCCTGAACGGCATTGCCCAGTAGCAGTTGAAAGCGCTTCCCGGATTGACGCATATTGCCAGTGATGTCAGCGGGGCGTAGCTTCCCCAGCCCATAGCAAAAAAATCTCCGACAGGACATTCCACGGAAGGTTCAGTTTCACCATCCCAATAGATACGTAAAATATTATAACGCCACTTGCCTGCAGGTGTCATCCAGATATGCTGGATCGCCCCGGGGCCTTCAATATCTGCAAGTGTAAATGTTTCTCCGGGCATGATCCTGACAAATGGATTTACCTTCCATCCCTGGCCCAGATCGCGTGCTGCATTATACGCATTTGCTACATTGGGTTTATCTTTATCAGCAACAGGGTCGGCCATCCCGGCTTTGCCCTTTTCTCCTGTAAAATTTTCGGGACTTATTGAACGTGTTTTCGCATCGGACAACCTGTAAAGGTTACCCATATTCATGTCAAGTCCGTTGAATTTGCTTTGCGTAAATGCAAATAATGGCAAAAAGCAGATTACTGCAATAACCAATAGAATCCTTTTCATATTATTAAGATTAGATTTAGTATCAAAACAATCTAAAATTAATAAATATGAAGGAAACGAAAAAAAATAACCAGATATACCTTAAAGAAAGAGCGCCTCCATCTCCATGGAAACGCGATTCATTTATAAAATTGAATGCGGGTTTCCAGTCAATACTTATATTGATCGGAAGCTCCGTAAAGTTATATTCCAATCCCAGTATACCATCAACGCCAATATATGTTCCTGATCCAGCCGAATAGCTGCTTCCCCAAAAACCAGCATGCGCTCCAATGCCGAAATACCAGTTAAGCCATTATATAAACCTCCTCTAAACCCAATAGCATTATTGTAATCCCGGGCTGAAGCAAATGTTATGAGAAACATCGCAATTGTCAAAGTCAAAATAATCTTTTTAATGATAAAATGTTTTAGATTTTGAAGTATAATTTAACTTTCTGTTGAACAATAAAAGGACGAAAATTATATTAAAAATTTAGTTTCATCAAATTCATATGATTGTGTAATTTTTATAAAAAGTATTTAATCCGAGATACTTTTTCAGGAATAACTTACCCTTATATTTCAGAGACAGCCTGTTAAATGAGGGATCATGATCAAAAGTCCAGTTCTTTCGGTTAATGTGGTCCATCATCACCAGGGGATGCAAATCAGTGAATAGTTTAAGCGCATCAATTGATGAATAATCATAAGTTGAGTCTTTGTCGAGCTTATGGATCCAGTTTATGTTTTCATAGAAATTTGATGCATTTTTCATTTTCTTCATCATCACGGAAGGTTCTTTTACCCATCCATAGTGATAAACGTATGCATCAACAGGTTTGACATTCAGCTTTTTATTGTCTCCCTTTCTGAAACCCTGAGCATCCCTGAATGAATATATTGATTTATCATTCCTTACAATTCTTATTTCATGCCTGTACCATTGCTGCGAAACACCAACATAATCATAGGAGCCGTAAAAATGAAGATAATTGAAAAGCAATCCGTCAACCATACTATTATCCTTCCATTTTCCCATCTCTGAATAAATCTTTTCAAGGTATTTCTCGTGGATAACTTCATCGCCCTGGATATAGAATGCCCAGTCAGAATCAGGAGGAACTTCCCTTAAAGCCTTGTTTGTCTCAGAAGCGAACACTTCTCCAAGCTTTTTCATTGCAGGTGAATCGTCCCAGACAGTGTTTATTATTCTGATCTTCTCCACATCAATGCCCCGGATTAGCTCCTCTGTTCCATCATTGCAGTTTCCCACCGCAACAACAAAATCGTCGCAAAGAGGTAAAATGGACTTAATAGCTTCAACAACAGGATAATCATATTTTACTGCATCCCGGATGAATGTAAATCCTGTGACTTTCATGGCTCAGATTTGTTTGTAATTAAAACAATATCTTATTGTACAAATTTATAATACATTTTCTTATTGATTTAAATCACGGATTTATTCTATAGAAATAGAAATCACCTGTAAGCGATGTTGATTCCCAAGGTACTTGCTGTTTACCTGAGGTTCCCGAGACAATGCTCCTGACATTCTGGAACATCTGCAGAATTGTAATACCAGGTATTCTTATGCTTTCAAGGATCGCTGAAGTATAAAGCCCGTTTCTGCCGCTTCCGTCCGATGCGGTGCTTCCCGGTGCGGTGGCATATGCAATGAGGGTGCCTGACGGAGCATTCATATATGCAAGTCCCCTCCCCGATGCTGCCCTTGTCCAGCTTCTTTCAAAAGGATTATTTCTGCAGGCGTCAAGTATTATTATGTTAATGTCTGTACCGGAAGCTTCCATAAGCGCCAGTATTCTGTCGGCCTGTACACAATCATACTCTACCTGCTCTTCCGATCGGAGGTTTGCGTCAACCGGGATCAGGTAATTATATCCCTTTGCCTGAATTCCATGGCCGGCATAGAAAAACAATCCCACATCATAGCTTTTAAGCTTTTCTCCGAAATCATCCATTACCTGTTTCATCTGGCTCTGGTTTAGGTTTTCATATTTCAGAACATCAAAGCCATATTGCTCTAAAGCTGTCTTCATTTCCCTCGCATCATTTTCGGGATTAGCCAGCACTGATGCCTGGTAATTGCCGTTCCCGATTACCAGGGCAAGCCGCTTTTGAGATGAGCTCATGGCTTGAGAAACTGAAGCCTGAGGTTTTTGGGTTGTAATTGCCTTATTTTCAGCTTTTACTGAAGGAGTGTAAGCCAATGGTGCATCGAACGACCATAATTTAGTATCCACTCCTCCTTTTGCAAGCACCTCATTTACTGAACCTGATGCAAGACCTGATCCGTCAGGGGTGAATTCCACTGAGGCTAAAGCCAGATTATGAGCCTCCCATTCCGTATACAATGAACATTCGGGGATGCTCCATATCCTGATAAATTTATCCTTTCCTCCCGACGCCAGGAAATTCCCCGAAGGATGGAAAGAAATTGCAGTGAGTCCTTCCGGATGTGCCTGCCATGTATTGACCGATTCCATTGACGGGTATGTACCAAGCCAGACCTTCCCGCTTAATGAAGCACCGGCCACCCGGGATCCATCAGAAGAGAATTCTATAGATCTTATCTCTGCAACCGGTATATTGATTAAACTTAAATTATAAGTTCTGAGATCAAACACAATAATTACACTCTCCCTTGTTCCGATCAGCACTTTGTCACCATCAGGCGCCGCCGCAATCGTTAAAGGTGTCGCTGTAGGAAGCTTTTGCTTATGCACTGTCTTATATGTGGAAGCATTGACCATGACAACCTCTCCATTCTTCCGGAGATACACTATATTTTCTCCTGTGCTTGAGAAACATGCGGCGTTCTCAACCAGCTTGCTGTCCTTTATGGCTTTTTTCCTTGTCCTGCTTGCCAGATCCCAGATTTCAAGACGGCTTATCTTGGTAAGAAGCATGCTTTTGTTATCAGGGCTTAAATCCACATCAAAGGCAAAATCGTCTATAGTCTCAGTATCTTTCTTTACAGACCTGAAAATCTCCTTCCCGGTCACCGGATCGAATGACTTTGCATAGCCTCCGATATACATATATTTCCCGTCAGACGAAAAGGATATTGCAGAAGTTGTTATGTGATTATTGCCAAAATCTCTCAGAAGTTTCTGGGCATTAAGATGATTACCAGTGACCAGAATCAGAATCAAAACCAGTAACTTTTTCATTCTGTTTTACTCATGTAGAAAACAAATTTACACCTTAAAATCTATATGTCAAATAAAACAATTTTGCTTTGAAATTATGGATTTCTTAAATTAGCTTTTCTTAAATCATTCCAATATGAAAAAATTACTCTTTTCTGTCCTTATGCTCCTTATTACAATAAATTATTCATTTAGTCAGTCATTTGACTGGAACATCCGGGCAGGCATAAACATAATGGATTCGAAGACTTCCGGCAAAGATGTTTCAGTGTTATATCATGCCGGAGCAGAAGCAGGTGTCAGGATCACCAACTTCGGATTTTACGGTGAGGCTTTGTACTCAGCTCATGAAAACCAGTACGGAGGAGACCCTGTAGGTTATTTTGTTCCCGCTATTCTAATGAAGGGATATATGAGGAAAATCCTTTTTGGTGAAATGGGTGGCGCTTTGGCATTAAAGATAGACGATTCAGGCATACCTGATGACACCAGGAATCCTGAAAGTATTTTTTACGCTTTTGCAGGAATGGGCCTTCATATCTCAAAATTTGATCTTTCCTTCCGTGCCAATTTAAAGCAATCATACGCCATTATGCAGGTTACTGCTGCAGTGAAATTTTAATAATAGAACCACTTCCTTGTCAGTATTGCTGAAAGGACCCTGAAAAAAATATATTGCTTTACAGATTATCTATCCCGCATAAATCCCGGATGGATGATCAGATACCTGATACCATCTTGTCAAAATCCTTGACCGGGATTGCTTCGGATGTCACGAAACCAATTCCTGTCAGTTTGCTGACGGCAAGTGAATACTTCAATGCCTGTTCCGTTCCAGGGAAGGTTGCTATGATTACCAGATCCTTTTCTCCAAGGAGCGCATAGATTGAAACGATTTTCCCTTTGTACTTCTTAATAAGCTGATTGGCCTTTTCAGTCCTGCCTGCGCTCATGCCTTTTTTGGCTTCAGGCGAGTATTTTCCGAAAAAAAAGTAAGTTGCCATTTTTCCCTCCTTTTGTTAAAAATGAAACCTGTATTAAATAATCCAGTTAATTTCATATAAAGGTACTAACTAATTAACTGAAAGTCAATAGGTATTGACCCGAACTTAGCGAACAACAACAGCACAGGCAAAAAACAGATCCCCGGTGAAGCCGGCTTGTTTGCTTTTTTTTTGTAAATTTCTTTGAAATAGTCCAGACAGAACCTTCCTGTTCATGATCAAGAAAACTCTTTCACTCCTGATGTTCCTGGTCATTCTGCATTATCCGTGTAATGCTCAATTTTTATTTAAGCTTCAGGCGGGAATGAGTTATATCGAACACCTGTCAACCGGAATAACCTTCAGTTTTTCGGATAAGCATAATATTACTCTTTTGTACGGATCGAATGTATTTATCAATCCAAAGGATTTTTCATCAATTATGTTACAGTATGATTTCGTGGTTAGCGGAATTAATCTTGCTGGAATTACACCCGGAATAGGTATTAAAAGCGGTTATTCAGTTTACACCAATAAATATTATAAATGGAACCTGACGGAAGTTATTCCCTTTATAAGACTTGATTACTGTGTGAGTGAAAAAATTGATGTGTTTCTCGATATGGGAACAGCATTATCCATCGAACACTCGGTTAAAAGGAGAAGCTACGGTGAGATCGGAATGTACAGGAAATATCTTCCGGAATTCAAATTGGGATTGAATTATAGATTATGAAGGAACACCTGAAAAATATACTCGTCATTTTCATTGTTGCTCTCGCTTCCTGCAGCAGAGTTGAGTATTATCCTGATAAACAGAGTGTTTATGATGGGACGTATATCCTGGCTCATAAAGGAGGAGGAGATTCAGACGAAGGAAATACTGTTGAAGCATGTATACTGGGATTAAATCTTCTTGACGGGATTGAGGTTGATATTCAGACGAGCTCTGACAACACGTTATGGTTAAGCCATTCACCGCTGCTGTCCTCTTGCGGATCCTTTGAGGAAGATTGCTTTGTATCACATTCCGATGCTGAAATAATTGAAATTGATACCTGCCTTGGCAATGATATAAATTATTCAAGGCTGGAGGCTGTATTTCAGTATATGACCAATAATTATCCGGATAAGTTTATTTCGCTGGACGCGAAAGCCTGGACACCGTGCGGAATTTCAGGCATCAACCTCATAAGGACCATGAATTTATTTGCCCAGGCAGTAATTGACCTTACTATAAAATTTCACCTGGAAAACAGGGTAATGGTAGAGTCTGAAAATGGCGATTTTCTCTATTATATTAAGAAGAACTGTGATTTTATAGAAACATACCTCACGTCATTCGGCGATTTTGAGCTTGGCATTTCAAGAGCTCTTGACGCCGGATTCTCGGGTATTTCTTTTGCTTATAAAGTTAAAGAACCTATCTCAAAAGCCCAGATCGATCTTATTCACAGGAAAGGTCTTAAAATTCAACTCTGGACCGTTAATGATTCAAGTGATATGAGCGAAGCTGTTTCGCTTAATCCCGATTTTATTCAAACCGACAATCTGGAATACAACACCGGCAAGAGCAATCGGTAATTACTGGCTCACTGATGCAAGAACCTCTTTCCCGAATTCCATGCATTCAGGCCGTTTCAGATTATCATACTCTTTTATCCCGGGGAATGACTGCATCTGCTTCCTTACATCAGGTTCCATAAGACCCCAGGTTACCCTGCCGAGGAAAACTCTGGAAGGCACATTGCTTACTCCGCAGATCTTTGCAAGGTGATTGTCAATAAAGGCAGCGGTTTGCTCGGGTCCTGCAGGCCGCATCATATTCCCGCAGACAGCAAAATAACCCCTGATTTTGCTTTTAAGCGTCTCCTTGTTCTTCTCCAGATACTCCTGCAGGAGCTGTGATGTTACACCGGCACGTATAGCGCCCCCTATCACAACATGGTCAAAGCCCGAAAGATCGGGATTCTCGCGGACATCAAATACGTTTGCAATTCCATCCATCCCCTCTGAGATCCATACTCCGGCGTCGCGGGTTGAACCGCACCATGTTGCATAAAGAACTGCCCATTTCATACCGGAGGGCATTGGATAATATTCCAGCGGGAAAGCCTTTTTTGATACCATAAGTGCACTCATGCCAAGTAATCCTGTTTTAATAAAGTTTCTTTTGTTCATTTTATAATAATCATGTTTTACTATACAAATATACTCACAGGGATGCAGATGGCAAAAGATTGAAGTTCACTTACTGTCCAGCAATTCTTTCAGATCCGGGTAAGTTTTTTCAACCATCTTGCTGATCTCAGATGCTCCAATTTCCTGACTAT
>Ga0154607_1137_pt1 | contig 28224 bp, 39 predicted proteins | sample Rifle2008BG13ft_FD_116036 | JGI IMG/M metagenome (GOLD analysis project Ga0154607, IMG submission 116036) | Bacteroidetes bacterium RBG_13_43_22 | reverse complement strand
TTTATTCCGGGAAAGGTTTTATTCAGATCAAAGTATCTTTTAATATTCGGACCAATTGGCTGATATGCCAGAAGGATATCAGGAGCACCGCATCTGGCTGTCATCTCAGCTTCAGCGATAGTAGCACATTTGAATTTACTTATTCCGTATTTCATCTGCAGCCGGACGATCTCAGGCATTTTATGGGTTTTGACATGAGGTCTCAGTCTTTCAGCGCTGCCTGCAACAGCTATCATTCTCCGGATATTCTCTTCAATCCGGTCAGGATAGAGAAGAAGTGCTGGAGAAAATACATCTTCCTCGTTGTCAATTACATACCATTCTTTATACATAAATCTCAATTTTCATGACAGTAATTGCCTGTCCTGATATTTCTACTCTCTTTCCCTTATGTGCAACTTTCAGTATTCCGCCTCTTTTTGAAACCTGGTGGGAGACAAATTCGGTGCGACCGGTCCTTTCATGCCAGAAAGGCACGAGAGCACAGTGTGCTGAACCTGTCACAGGATCTTCATTGATTCCCACGGCAGGGGCGAAGCACCTTACACAGAAATCAAATGTTGTGTCATCAGAAGATGCCGTAACGATAAGATCTCCGAATTCTGAGTTCTTCATCGCCGTGAAATCCGGTTTCAGCTCTCTTACTTCCTTTTCATTCCGCAGTACAGCAAAGCTCCATCCGTGGTCCGTCCGGTACAGCTCAGCAGGAGTAATACCGATAATCCTGTCAATACCTTCCGGAGTTTTTACCGGCCTGACAGGATATGAAGGGAAATTCATTGTTAACCAGCCGTTCTCATATCTGACAACCAGCTTACCGGCTTTGGAGAGAAATGTGATCTCCCTGTTTTTTTCAACCACACCTTTTTCAAACAAAATGTGTGCCGATGAAAGGGTTGCATGCCCGCAAAGCGGCATTTCAGCTTCGGGTGTAAAGAATCTTATTTTAAAAGCCTGATTGTCAGGTGTTATAAATGCTGTCTCCGATAAATTCATTTCAGCAGCCACATTCTGCATCCATCTTTCGGCAGCCTCCTTTTTCAGGATGCAGACTCCGGCAGGATTGCCTTTAAATGGTTCGGTAGTAAATGCGTCGACCTGATAAATGATCTTTGGTTTAGTCATGGGTCTGATTTTAAGAGGCTCAATGGCTCAGCGGCCCAAAGGTCCAACGGCTTTTATACCGTTATGCCGTTGCGCCGTTATGCCTTTGAGCCGTTATTCACCGGTAAATTTCGCGTTTTTACGGAAATTTAACTGATATTCATGGAATAAAACTTTGTAAACTAAAATAGTTTTCACATTTTTGCAGCGCTTAATTTTTTTAATGGATACCAGACAAAGAATAATAGAAGAAGCCTCAATGATGTTCCGGACCTATGGGATAAGAGCCGTGACTATGGATATGCTTGCAAACCAGATGGGTATGTCGAAGAGAACGATTTATGAGATATTCAGGGATAAAGATGAACTCCTGAACGGCGTACTGGACTGGATGACAGAAAAACAGCGCGGGCTTATGAAAGATATCATGAAAGGATCTGAAAATGTAATTGAGGCGATCTTTAAAATACTTGACATCATGACGGAGCATTTCCGGAACATGAGTCCGGCTTTCAAGCTCGACATGAAAAAATATCACAATGATATTGTCATGAAGATTAATGACGCAGGGGAAGTTCCTTATTATGTTAACAATACAGATATATTATTGAGAGGAATCAGGGAGGGAATTTTCCGAAAGGATATTGACATTGCGATAACTAATAAGTGTCTCGTTGAGGTTGTAAGAATGTCAAACGATAAAGATCTTTTTCCACCTGATAATTTTTCTGATCAGGACGTCGTAAGAGATTTTTTTATCAATTATTTAAGGGGGATAAGCACTCAAAAGGGTCTTGATCTGATTAACTTCTATGAAAAAAGGGGGAACTCTAATAAACAAAGGTCAAAAAAATAACCAAAAAGGATAAAACCGATTTTATGAAAAGAAAATTATTAATCATTCTGATTGTTTCAATTGCTATTCCCCGGGGGATAATGAAAGGCCAGGAGCCAGGAAGCGAAATGGTATTGTCATTGGAGCAGGCACAGGATTATGCCGTCCAGCACAACAGGATGGTGATTTCTGCCCGGCTGGATGTGGAGGCATCTAAAATGGCTTTATGGCAAACAATTTCAGCAGGTTTGCCGCAGATATCGTCAAGCGCAGGTCTTACTGACAACCTGAAGCAGATGACCTTTCTGATACCTAACTTCCTGACGCCAGATCCTGATGATAAAACTCCAATTACCATGGGGTCCCAGTATAATGCATCTCTTGCATTGCAGGCAAGCATGTTGTTATTCAATGCCCCCTATCTTGTTGGAATAGAGACAACAAAACTCGCAAAGAAACTGGCTGAAACCAATGTCAACAGCACGGAGCTCGATATCCGTGAGTCGGTGGCATCGGCATATTATCTTATACTGGTAACTGAAGAATCATTGAGGATACTGGAAGGAAACCTCACCAATCTTCGTGAGACTCTGAAGTCTACCCGGACAATGTTCAATGTCGGTATGGCCGAATCAACAGATGTCGATCAGATGATATCCAATGTGAATATGGTTGAAAACTCCAGAAGCTCCCTGGAAAGAACAACAGAGCTTAATTATAATTTACTGAGGTTCCAGCTTGGAGTACCTTCGGATACAAGGATCAGACTTACCGGGACACTGGAAGAATTTACCAAACAGATCAATGTGGATGCCCTGCTGTCGCAGGAATTCAATTACACCAGCAATCTGAACTACAAGCTTATGGAAGGACAGGAACAGATGTCTGCCCTGGGTCTGAAAGCAAAAAAAGCACAGGTACTGCCAACCCTTGCAGGTGTGGTTTCAGGGACAAAGACAGGTATGGGAGATGAAATATCAGCGATCAACTGGTATAACAGCTCGATGATAGCATTGCAGTTGTCAGTGCCTATAATAGCAAGCGGACAGCGCTATGCTGCAATAAAGCAGGCAAAATTCAACCTTGAGAAAGCAAAGAACACAAAAGAAATGATTTCAGATCAGCTGAAAATCCAGGAAAAGCAGCTAAGGTATAATCTCGTTAATGCTAATTTACAGTACAGGAATCAGAAAGAAAATGTAGAAGTATCACGGAGAGTGTATGAAAGCATGGAAAACAAATTCAGGCAGGGAATGGCTTCGAGCCTCGAACTTACACAGGCGAACAGCCAGTTCCTTGCGGCAGAGAATAATTATATAAGCGCCCTGATGAACCTGCTTCAGACCAAACTGGCATTTGACAAACTATTGAATAATATGTAAGAACCAGATTTTAAAAACAATAAAACAATTCATAATGAAATACTTAAGATTAATTCCGGTAATACTGATCAGTATGATAGCAATGTCAGCCTGTTCCCCCAGAACTGATAAATCTCCTGAAGCTGTTATGAAGGAGAATCCAACTGAAAAAACAGCGGTTCCTGTGAAAGTAATAACCCTGGAAAAAACAAAAATTGCCAGGACGATTGACTATACAGCCACTGTTCTGCCATTTGAGGAGGTTAATATGGCACCTTCAACCCCGGGCAGGATTGAGCAGATTTATGTAGAAACCGGTGATAAGGTGAATAAAGGAGACAAACTATTCCTGATGGACCGTACACAGCTTTACCAGCTCAAGCTTCAGCTTGCAAGCCTGGAGAAAGACCTGAGCAGGCTTGACACACTGTTAAAGACAGGCAGTGTAAAGCAGCAGGCGTACGATCAGACAAAAACTCAGTATGATGTTCTGCGAACCAACGTGAACTTCATGGAGCTGAACACTCTGATGAAAGCTCCTTTCTCAGGAATTGTAACAGGGAAGTATTTTGAGAATGGTGAATTGTATTCCGGCGCTCCAACAACATCCACCGGCAGAGCTGCTGTGGTGACAGTGATGCAGGTCAATCCACTGAAGGTAAATGTTGCCATCTCTGAACAGTATTATCCCCAGATTAAAATAGGCATGAAAGCAGCTATAACAGCAGATGTATATGAAAACGAGACTTTTACAGGCAAAGTTTTCCGGGTTGCCCCGACAGTCAATTCAGCTACCCGTTCATTTATTGCTGAAATTGAACTTCCCAACAGGAACGACCTTCTTAAACCGGGTATGTTCGTAAGAGTATCTATGAACCTGGGAGAGGTTGAGACTTTTGTTGTACCGGCAGGAACAGTCCTTCTGCAGGAAGGTACCAATATCAGATATGTCTTTATTGAGGATCAGGGTATAGCTAAGCGTGTTGAGGTGATTATAGGAAAACGTTTTGATGACCGGCTTGAGATAATTTCAGACAATATCAGTGAGGGAGACAAGCTTGTATCCGAAGGGCAATCAAGGCTCCTCAATAATGACAGGATCGAAACAGTACAGTAAGTTCAGAATAATAATATACAAAAATGAGTATATACAGTTCTTCCGTAAAAAGACCGGTAACGACGATCCTGATCTTTACAGCATTGATCGTTATGGGTATCTATTCTCTCACCCAGCTGCCTGTCGATCTGTATCCCGAAATGGAGCTTCCTTTCATAGGAGTGGTTACAACATACCCCGGGGCAAGCGCATCTGACATTGAGACAAATATAACAAGGCCTATCGAGGATATGCTCAACTCTGTGAGCAATCTGAAGGAGATGACTTCAACCTCGAGTGACGGAATGTCAGTCATCTTCATGAATTTTGAGTACGGGACCGACCTTGATGAGGCGTCAAATGATATTCGGAGCAACCTGAGTTTCATTGAGAATTACCTGCCCGAAGACAGCGAGAAACCTACCATTATGAAGTTCAATTCCAGCATGATGCCTATAATCTTCTATGCCATCACGGCAAAAGAGAGTTACAGGGGGCTTGAAAAGATACTTGATGAAAAGATTGTCAATCCACTGAACAGGATTGAAGGTGTTGGATCCGTTAACCTTGCCGGTGTTCCCGGCCGTAAAGTCTATATTGATGTCGATCCAAGGAAGATGGAAGCTTATAATCTTACCATTGAACAGATCGGGAATATTCTGCGTGCTGAAAACCTTAATATGCCTGCAGGATTCATCGAAATGGGGCAGACCGATTATCCGCTGAGAATCCAGGGTGAATTCCCCGAGAGTGATATCATGAAGAACATCGTTGTAAGCAGTTATAACGGCAATAATGTTTACCTGAAGGATGTTGCAATGGTACGCGATACCATACGTGAAACAAAACTTGACACCAGAATAAATGGTCTCCCCGGGATGAGCTTATATGTTCAGAAACAATCAGGCGGCAATACCGTTAAAGTGACAAAAGAGATAGAGAAGACACTTGCTTCTTTAACAAAAGATTTGCCGGCAGATGTAAAAATTGAAAAGCTTTTTGATAGCGCAACATTTATCAAAGATTCAATAAGCAACCTGACAGAGACGCTTCTTTATGCGGCAATATTTGTTATTCTCGTAGTTCTCTTTTTCCTTGGACGATGGAGGGCAACCCTGATAATCATAGTAACCATACCCATTTCGCTTGTGGTCGCATTCATATATCTTTTCATTACAGGGGAATCGATCAACATCATCTCGCTTACCTCCCTCTCAATAGCGATCGGGATGGTGGTTGATGATGCGATAGTTGTCCTTGAGAACATCACAAAACACGTTGAAAGGGGAAGCCGGCCCCGTGAGGCTGCAATATATGCTACCAATGAAGTATGGCTGGCTGTTATAGTTACAACATTAACAGTTGTTGCTGTATTCTTCCCCCTGACCTTTGTAAAAGGACTTACAGGCGTGCTCTTCAAACAGCTGGGAATGCTTGTTTCTATTACGATAGTGACATCCGTTTTTGCTGCTATCACTCTTACCCCAACCATGAGTGCCCTGCTGCTAAGATGGTATCCGATAAGAAAAGATGCTCCATGGTACACCTATGACGGCAGCATAAGGAAAGGGCTCAACTGGTTCGATAAATTCTATGAGAATACCCTCCGCTGGTCACTGCATCACAAGAAAATCGTTATTGCAATTGCGATTCTGGTCTTTGCCGGCTCAATGTCACTTTTTAAAGTCATTGACACTGAATTCTTCCCTCAGGCTGACCAGTCAAGGATAACTGCATCTATGGAACTTCAGACAGGTACGCGCGTTGATGAGACTATCAAGACTACTGACAAGATTGACTTACTAATAAAGGAGAAATATCCTGAAGTACAACTTGCTTCATCATCTACCGGGACTGACGATGAAGCCGGGTTTGCATCAATGTTCGGGACAAGCGGAACCCATGTTATTTCATATTCAATGAGACTTGTCCCGGTTGAAGAACGCAGCAAGAGCGCAGACATACTAGCCGAGGAGATGAGACAGGATTTTGCAAAGATCCCGGAGATTGTTGACTTTACAGTCAGTACCTCAGAAAATATGGGAAGCTTTGGAGGAAGCACAGTGGATGTGGAAATATATGGCTATAACATTTCTGAAACAAACTTAGTAGCCGAGGACCTTGCAGCAAAAATCAGAAAGATAGAAGGAGCAAAGGATGTTACTATCAGCCGTGACAAATCGAAACCCGAGCTTCAGATCATTCTCGACCAAAACAAGATGATCACCAATGGATTGAATACAGCCATGGTATCATCAGCCATCAAGAACAGGGTAGCCGGACTTACTGCTACACGTCTCCGTCAGTCAGGCGACGAGTATGATGTCGTTGTTAGATTCAAGGAATCAGCAAGGAGCACTCTTACTGACATTGAGAACATAGGCATCTCGAATCCAATGGGACAGATGATTAGGCTCGGTGAAATTGCTGATATAAAAGAATACTGGTCCCCGCCGACAATTCAAAGGAAACGCAGGGAAAGGATAGTGACCGTATCATTCACACCTTACAAGAGGTCGCTGATGGAACTGCAGGTTGAAGTGCAGAAAGCTATAAACGATACCCAGGTGCCGGCAGGTGCCATGGTACAGATTTCAGGTGCAATAGAGGACCAGATGGAATCATTCATGGATATTGCCTTCCTGATGATAATAAGCCTCATACTTGTATTCCTGGTTATGGCCTCACAGTTTGAATCACTTAAGATGCCATTAATAATAATGTTCTCAATACCATTTGCATTCTCAGGGGTTGCTATTGCCCTGTTCCTTACAAATACAACTCTCAGTGTAATTTCAGGGATCGGAGCAGTAATGCTTATAGGCATCGTAGTGAAGAACGCCATTGTGCTTGTCGATTTCATCAACCTCATGAGGGAAAGAGGCAATGAGCTTTACGAGGCTATTGCTATTTCAGGAAAATCAAGGTTAAGACCCGTTATCATGACATCAGCCACCACCATCCTGGGTATGTTGCCTCTTGCAATGAGTGCCGGATCAGGATCTGAGCTGTGGAGTCCGATGGGAATCGCAGTTATCGGAGGACTTATCTTCTCCACGCTGGTGACGCTTGTACTTGTCCCGGTTATATATACACTGTTTGCAAGACATGGTGAACGCAACAAGCATCTGGTGGAGTACAGGGAGATGGATTTTCTTAATGGAAACAACGGGAACTCATAATGAATCAACTAAATGACAGACTATGAAAGCAATAATGATAATATATAATCAGGCAAATACGGAGAAGGTTGAGTATATGCTCGACAAGCTTGGAGTAAGCGGATATTCGTTATGGGAAAACGTACAGGGGAGGGGCACCAGTACAGGTGTTCCCCACCTGGGAACCCATGCATGGCCTGAGATTAATAAAAGCGTTCTGACGATTGTTGAAGATGACAAAGTCGATAAAGTGCTTGAAACCGTAAAAAAGATTGATGCCATCAACGAAGAGGTAGGGATCAGGGCATTCGTGTGGGATGTGTTGAAGACAGTATGACCTCACCCCAACCCCTCTCCCAGGGGAGAGGGGCTATATGGCTGATATATAGAAATATAAACCCCCTTCTCTCCTGGGAGAAGGGGGCAAGGGGGATGAGGTAGGTGAGTTTTATTCCTCCTCATCTTCTTCAGTATACGCTTTGATCACAGCCTCCTGAACATCACCGGGCACTTGTGAGTACTCCGAAAATTTCATCGTGTACATTGCGCGGCCACCTGTTATTGAACTCAGGGCTGTGGAATATTTATTCATTTCAGCAAGAGGGACTCTTGCTTTAATTATTTCAAATCTTTTTTCGCTTGCCATTCCAAGCACCATTCCCCTGCGTCCCTGGAGGTCGCTGATCACATCACCCATTCTGTCAGAAGGCACCATGATCTCAACGTCATAAACAGGTTCGAGTATCTTTGGATTAGCAATCTTGAATGCCTGGCTGAATGCATTACGTCCGGCAAGCCTGAATGATATTTCGTTTGAATCAACCGGATGCATCTTACCGTCATATACATAAACCCTTATGTCGCGTGCGTATGATCCTGTCAGAGGGCCAACTTCCATTTTCTCCATTATTCCCTTTAGGATGGCAGGCATGAAACGGGCGTCTATTGATCCGCCGACAATACAGTTACAATAGATAAGCTTACCGCCCCACTCAAGATCTATTTCATCCTTGCCTCTGACAGAGAGCTTTATTTCCTTTCCTCCGAACTTCATCATTGAAAGTTCCTGCGATCCTTCAGTATAAGGTTCAATAATAAGATGAACTTCCCCGAACTGGCCTGCGCCTCCTGACTGCTTCTTATGCCGGTAGTCAGCCTGTGCCGCTTTTGTAATTGTCTCACGGTATGGAATCTTTGGAAGATTGAAATTTGTCGGTATCTTGTAAATATTATCGAGATGCCACTTCATTATATTTAAATGGTATTCACCCTGTCCGTGGACAATAATTTGCTTTAACTCCTTGGAATACTCGATAATGATGGTCGGATCTTCAAGGTGTATTTTACTCAGAGCTTCACCAAGCTTCTCATCGTCACTTTCGCTCTGGGCCTTTATTGCGATCCGGTATTTGGGTTCAGGGAATTTCACACCTTCATATTTCCAGTCATTGCCTGAAACATTCAGGGTATGATCTATCTTCGTGTTCTTCAGCTTTACAAAAGCACCGATGTCTCCTACATGCATCTCGGGAATGCGTGTCCTGTTCTTTCCCGCACAGACATAAAGCTGAGAAAGTCTTTCTTTTGTCCCGTTATTACTGTTCACAACATCAAGGTTCTCTGTGATTTTCCCCGAATACACCCTGAAATAATTAATCTCCCCGATGTGTTCCTCTATTGAGGATTTGAACACATAAACTGATGCCGGACCAGCCGGGTTTGGTTTTACCTCATTTCCCTTGCTGTTTTTGGGAGCAGGCATATCGGTTATCGAAGGAGCCTCACTTATAATAAATTCCATAAGGTCGTCAATCCCAATATTGTTTTTTGCCGAGATGCAGAATACCGGGAACATTCCCCTCGAGAGAATACCTTTGGCAATTCCTTTTCTGATTTCAGCCTCGCTTAGTTTATCATTTGAGAAGAAAAGCTCCATCAGAGCTTCATCACTTTCGGCAGCTTTTTCAACAAGAGCATCATGAAGCTCCCCGGCCTTTTCGATCTGATCAGCCGGTATGTCGGCAACCTTGGCGGCTCCGCCCTCTTTCGGATACTGGAGCATTTTCATCTTAAGAATGTCGATAGTGGAATTGAATCCGACACCTTCATTGACAGGGTATTGCACCAGGATGACACCATTACCGAACCGCTCCTTCATCATTTCGAACGATTTCTCAAAATTCGCCTTTTCATGATCAAGTCCGTTAACGGCAATAATCATGGGCTTATGTACTTTCTCGGCATGCCGGAAATGAATATCGGTTCCTACCTCAACACCGTTCTGCACATTAATCACCATTAATGCTGAATCAGCTGCATAAAGCGATGAGATGACTCCGCCGCTGAAATCATCCAGACCTGGAGTATCAAGTATATTTATTTTCTTGTTCTGGAATTCCGTGTAAAGCACTGTTGAGAAGATTGAGTTGCCGTTTTCATGTTCGATTGGACGATAATCAGATGCTGTATTCTTCCCGTCAATGGTCCCTCTTCTTTCAATGACACCGCCATTAAAGAGCATGGCTTCAGCAAGAGTTGTTTTTCCTGATCCGGAGTTTCCCAGCAGAGCAATGTTCTTTATCTGGTCAGTCTGGTATGTTTTCATGATGGATCGATTATTATATTATTACTATGATATTTATATACAGATTTGGCGCGGACAAAAATAATAATTTTTTAAAACACTGCCAGAAAGAGAGCAGAATATCAAAATATTTATTTTCTTTGCATCAGTTTTTTGAAACGCAGGAGTACCGGTTTTTCTTTCGAAGGTAAGTTTACAAAACGTTTTTCTGCAGGAAAAGTCGGGAAGTTACCTGTTCATAACTTACGATTAAGTTTGAATGGATATAGTTTCAAGACATGCTTCAAGGCTTGATATTTCTTGATTTCAGGCAATAGAAGGATACCCGGGTTTATATTTTGAAAAAATTATAAAGCTTGTTTGTAAATTAAGAAATATAATCAATACCTTTGCAAACCATTTTTTTAAGTGAAATTTCTAACAAATTAATTTGAAAATATGCCGACAATTCAGCAATTAGTAAGAAAAGGCAGGAAGAAACTGGTAGACAAAAGTAAAGCTCCTGCTCTGGATTCATGTCCTCAGAGAAGAGGTGTTTGTGTGCGTGTATACACTACCACTCCGAAAAAACCAAATTCAGCAATGAGGAAGGTAGCCAGGGTAAGGCTTACGAACCAGAAAGAAGTGAACGCTTATATTCCCGGTGAAGGTCATAACCTTCAGGAACACTCCATAGTTCTTATAAGGGGTGGCAGGGTAAAAGATCTTCCGGGAGTTCGTTACCACCTTATACGAGGTGCTCTCGATACCTCCGGAGTTGATGGCCGTACTCAGAGAAGATCAAAATATGGTGCAAAAAGGCCAAAGAAGTAACATTAAAGGAATAAGATATGAGAAAATCAAAACCAAAGAAGAGGATAATGTTGCCGGATCCTAAATATAACGATCCGTATGTAACGAGATTTGTCAACAATCTTATGTATAATGGTAAAAAGAACCTTGCTTATCAGATTTTCTACGATTCACTTGAAATAGTGGCCGATAAGTTTAAAAGTGAAGGTAAAACGCCACTCGAGATATTCAAACAGGCTCTTGAAAATGTTACACCACAGGTTGAAGTCAAAGCACGCCGTGTAGGAGGTGCGACTTTCCAGGTTCCTATGGAAATACGAGCCGACCGCAAGGTAAGCATCAGCATGAAGAATATGATTTTCTTTGCACGCAAACGTACCGGTCACTCCATGGCCGAACGTCTTGCCGCGGAACTGATGGCTGCATACAAGCTGGAAGGCGGAGCTTATAAAAAGAAAGAAGATACTCACAGGATGGCTGAAGCAAATAAGGCTTTTGCACATTTCAGGTTTTAATTGTTGACCGCAGCAGGTAAATGGACCAGAATCTGAAATATACCAGGAATATCGGGATCATGGCTCACATCGATGCCGGGAAGACCACAACGACAGAACGTATTCTGTTCTATACCGGTCGTACGCATCGTATGGGTGAAGTCCATGACGGTAATGCCCAGATGGACTGGATGATTCAGGAACAGGAGAGAGGGATTACCATTACTTCGGCTGCAACTACAACATACTGGAAATACAATGACGAGGATTTTAAAATAAATATTATTGACACTCCGGGGCATGTCGATTTTACTGTTGAAGTGGAACGGTCTCTCAGGATTCTGGACGGTGCTATTGCCGTATTCTGCGCTGTCGGAGGTGTTGAGCCTCAGTCAGAAACAGTATGGAGGCAGGCAGATAAATACAAGGTGCCCAGGATTGCCTTCATTAACAAGATGGACCGCGCCGGCGCAGATTTCTTCGGCGTTGTTCACCAGATCAGGGAAAAACTCGGAGCTCATCCGGTACCGATTCAGATACCTGTGGGTGCAGAAGAGAATTTCCAGGGTATGGTCGACCTTGTACATATGAAAGCTAAAATCTACAATGATGATGAAGCGCTTGGGACGAAATTCGATATAATTGATGTTCCCGAAGAATTGCTTGAGGAAGCTGAAGAGTGGCGCGGAAAACTTGTCGAGGCTGTCGCCGAGGTTGATGATACTCTTCTTGAAAGGTATATTGAAGACCATGAGTCAATAACTCCGGAGGAAATACTTACTGCTCTCAGAAAGGTTACGGTATCAGGACATGCAGTGCCGGTTATCTGCGGCGCAGCATTCAAGAATAAAGGAATTCAGAGCCTTCTCGATTCTGTTACAGCTTTTCTTCCGTCACCGATCGATATCGGAGCGGTTACAGGTACTGACCCGAGAAATGACAAAGAAATTACACGCGAGCCTGATGATGAAGCCCCATTAGCGGCTCTCGCATTTAAAATAGCTACTGATCCTTACGTCGGAAGGCTTGCATACCTGCGCATTTACTCAGGTGTTCTTCATTCTGGAGACACTGTCCTGAATGTCCGCACAGGCAGGAGGGAAAGAATAAACCGCCTGTTCCAGATGCATGCCAACAAACAGAATCCGAAAGAGTCCATATCAGCAGGAGATATTTGTGCTGGTGTGGGATTCAAGGATCTTAAGACAGGAGATACTCTTTGTGCAATACACAAACCTATTCTCCTTGAAACAATGGATTTCCCCGAGCCGGTAATCGGTATTGCTATTGAGCCCAGGACACAGGCAGATGTTGACAAACTGTCTCTTGCGCTGAATAAGCTTGCTGAAGAAGATCCTACATTCCAGGTAAAGATTGATCCCGACAGCGGGCAGACAATTATACATGGCATGGGTGAGCTGCACCTGGATATACTTATTGACCGCCTCCGGAGAGAATTTAATGTGGAATGCAACCAGGGTCCGCCCCAGGTTGCTTATAAGGAGGCTATTACATCGACAGCAGAATTCCGGGAAGTGTTTAAAAAGCAAACCGGCGGCAGAGGCAAGTTTGCTGACATAACGATTGAATTATCGCCGACTGATGATGGAATAAGAGGTCTTCAGTTCGTAAATGAGATAAAGGGAGGAAACATTCCGAAGGAATATATTCCGTCAGTGGAAAAGGGATTCCGCGAAGCTATGTCAAACGGACCCATTGCAGGATTCCCGCTCGATAGTCTCAAGGTTGTACTCAAGGACGGCTCATACCATCCGGTTGACTCCGATCCGCTTTCATTTGAAATTGCTGCTAAACAGGCATTCAGACGCTTCGCAGGAAAATGCAATCCCGTTCTGCTTGAACCGATCATGTCGACTGAAGTGGTTACTCCTGAAGAATATGTCGGAGATGTCATCAGCGACTTTAACCGAAGAAGAGGCAAGGTGGAAGGTATGGAATCCAAAGCAGGATCAAGGGTTATCAGGGCAAAAGTACCTCTGGCAGAGAAGTTTGGTTATGTCACAGTACTCCGGACCCTTACCTCGGGAAGAGCAACATCAACAATGGAGTTCTCCCACTTTGAAGAGGTGCCTGCAGAAATAGCAAACAGAATCATTGAAATTACCAAAGGAAAAATTCTTTAAAGATGAGTCAGAAAATTCGTATCAAACTGAAATCTTATGATCATAATCTGGTTGATAAATCAGCCGAGAAGATCGTAAAAACTGTTAAATCTACCGGTGCAGTCGTGAGCGGACCCATTCCGCTTCCTACCCATAAGAAGATTTATACGGTTCTTCGTTCACCGTTTGTGAATAAGAAAGCGCGTGAGCAGTTCCAGCTATCCTCCTACAAGAGGCTGCTTGACATTTACAGCTCAACGCCAAAGACAATTGATGCTCTGATGAAACTGGAGCTTCCAAGCGGTGTTGAAGTTGAAATTAAAGTGTGAAACCAGTAAAGCTTAATAGAGATGCAGGGATTAATTGGAAAAAAAGTTGGAATGACTACTCTCTTCGATGAAGAAGGGAAGAATATTCCTTGTACGGTTCTGCAGGCAGGTCCGTGTGTTGTGACACAGATAAAAACTGTTGAAAAGGACGGATACTTCGCTGTGCAGCTTGGATTTGACGATAAGAAGGAAAAGCACGCTACAAAGGCTGAGCTGGGCCATTTCAAAAAGGCCAATACAACTCCGAAAAGGAAAGTCGTTGAGTTTACAGGCTTTGCAGAAGGACAGGTAAAGGAAGGTGAAGTGCTTACAGCGGAGCTTTTCAGGCCGGATAACTGGGTCGACGTCAGAGGATGGTCAAAGGGAAAAGGTTTTCAGGGCGTTGTAGGACGGCATGGTTTCAAGGGCGTCGGAGGTCAGACCCACGGCCAGCATAACAGGGGCAGGGCACCGGGATCAATGGGGGCATCATCATTCCCTTCAAGAGTGCTGCCCGGTATGAGAATGGGCGGACATACAGGAGACGATAAGGTTATGTCTATAAGCATGAGAGTTATTAAGCTTTTAGCTGAAGATAATTTATTAATAGTGAAAGGATCAGTCCCTGGTCCAAAAGGTGGTTACGTAATAATTACAAAATAATGGAACTAGCTGTACTTAAAATAAACGGTAAGGAAACCGGAAGGAAGGTCAATCTTAATGATTCTATCTTCGGTATTGAGCCCAATGACCATGCCATATATCTTGATACAAAACAGTACATGGCAAATCAGCGTCAGGGAACTCACAAGTCAAAGCACAGAGGTGAGGTGTCAGGAAGCACCAGGAAGATTAAAAGACAGAAAGGCACTGGCACAGCCCGTGCAGGAAGCATTAAGAATCCGCTGTTCCGCGGAGGAGGACGTATTTTTGGTCCAACCCCCAGGTATTATGGATTCAAGCTTAATAAAAAGGTAAAACAGCTGGCACGCAAATCTGCCCTTTCATATAAAGCGTCCTCAAATAATATTATTGTTCTGGAAGACTTCTCTTTTGAAGGTCCCAAAACAAAGGAAATGATCAAAATGGGCAGCAGCCTTAAAATAGCAGATAAAAAATCGTTGTTTGTTTTACCGGAACAAAATAAAAATATATATTTGTCAGCCCGAAATATACAAGGGGTTGAAGTTATAACTGCCAATGAATTAAGCACTTACGAAATTATGAATGCTTCAACTTTAGTATTTGTGGAGAGCGCAGTTGACGTTTTACAGGCAACTTTTGAAAACTAGTAAACTTTAAGTGATGAATATTCTGTTGAAACCGATAGTAACGGAAAAAATGACAGGCCAGGGTGAAAAGTACAATCGCTATGGTTTTCTTGTCGCAAAAAGCGCAAACAAGTTGCAGATAAAGAAAGCTGTTGAGGAACTCTACGGAGTGACAGTTGAGGCGGTCAACACGATGCGTTACGGAGGGAAAGTAAAGACACGCAACACAAAATCAGGGCTCCTGAAGGGAAAAACTACTGCTACAAAGAAAGCAGTTGTAACACTGGCCGAAGGGAACAAAATAGATTTCTATAGCAATATTTAATAAACGATATGGCAGTCAGAAAGATAAAACCTGTAACACCAGGTCAGAGAAACAAGATCATTAGTGCTTTTGACGGAATCACAAGCACTACACCGGAAAAATCTCTCCTCCGGCCGCACAGAAAAAGCGGAGGAAGGAACATTACCGGCAGACGGACAATGAGATACATCGGAGGAGGGCATAAGAGGATGTACAGGGTTATTGATTTCCAGAGAAATAAAGATGGCATACATGCCACAGTCAAGGCGATTGAATATGATCCCAACAGATCATCAAGAATCGCCCTGGTTGTTTATGAGGATGGCGAAAAGAGGTATATAGTAGCCCCGATAGGACTTAAGGTCGGACAGAAAATAGTGTCAGGCAAGGATGCAGCTCCGGAAGTTGGCAATACTATGTTTCTGAATGATATACCGCTTGGCACCGTTGTTCATAATATTGAGCTTAAACCCGGAAAAGGCGCTGCTCTTGCACGCAGTGCGGGAACATATGCCCAGCTGTCAGCACGGGAGGGTAAATATGCAACGATAAAGCTGCCATCAGGTGAAACGAGAAACGTCCTTACCGTTTGCCGTGCCACAATTGGAACCGTTTCCAATCCTGATCATAACCTTGAGAAATCAGGAAAGGCTGGCCGTTCACGGTGGCAGGGACGCAGACCAAGGGTAAGAGGAGTGGCAATGAACCCGGTTGATCACCCCATGGGAGGCGGCGAAGGAAAAGCTTCAGGCGGTCACCCGAGATCACGCAGGGGGATTCCTGCAAAGGGTTTTAAAACCAGGGACAAGAAGAAATATTCCGCAAAACAAATATTGGAGAGAAGGAAAAAATAACTGATTTAATATGAGCAGATCTATAAAAAAAGGCCCATTCATTGATTTTAAGCTTGAGAAAAGAGTTCTCGAGATGAATGAGAGCAGTAAAAAATCAGTCGTCAAAACATGGTCAAGAAGATCGGTTATATCTCCCGACTTTGTTGGACATACTGTTGCAGTTCATAACGGGAATAAATTCATCCCTGTATACATTACCGAGAATATGGTAGGTCATAAGCTTGGCGAATTTGCACCTACCAGGACTTTCAGAGGTCACTCCGGCAATAAGTAATCAGTAATGCGGACATTGTAAAAATTTGAGTAATGGGTGCGAGAAAAAGAAATTCAGCTGAACGGAGAAAAGAGGCCTCCAAAACCAGGTACCAGGCAGTTATGAGAAACTGCCCCACCTCACCGCGCAAGATGCGGCTTGTAACCAGCCTGATAAACGGGAAGGAAGTCAACAAAGCGCTTGATATCCTCAAGTATAGTCCGCAGGAAGCATCACGTAGACTGGAGAAGCTCCTGCTTTCAGCAATTGCCAACTGGCAGTCAAAAAATGAAGGTGTGAGGGTTGAGGAAAGCAACCTCTTTGTGAAAAACGTACATGTTGACAGCGGCAGAACACTGAAAAGACTGCAGACAGCACCGCAGGGAAGAGCTTACAGGTTGAGAAAAAGATCAAACCATGTAACCCTTGTGCTTGACAGTATGAATAAGGAAGTTGAAAAAACATCAGAGTAAAATATGGGACAAAAAGTAAATCCGATTGGTAACAGATTAGGTATAATCAAAGGCTGGGATTCAAACTGGTACGGTGGAAAAGACTTTTCCGGCAAACTGGTTGAGGACACAAAAATCAGGGAGTACCTGAATGCCAGGCTTGCAAAAGCAAGTATCTCAAAAATAGTAATTGAGAGAACTCTAAAGCTTATTACAGTAACTGTCAACACCGCAAGGCCGGGTATTATTATTGGTAAAGGCGGACAGGAAGTCGACAAACTGAAGGAAGAACTTAAGAAGATCACCAAAAAAGAGGTCCAGATCAATATTTTTGAAGTCAAGCGTCCCGAACTCGATGCAAATATCGTGGCAAACAATATAGCCAGGCAGGTTGAAGGCAAGATATCATACCGCCGCGCTATCAAAATGGCAATAGCATCGACGATGCGCATGGGAGCGGAAGGAATAAAAGTTGTCATATCAGGCCGCCTCGGAGGTGCTGAAATGGCAAGAACAGAAACATATAAGGAAGGTCGTATACCACTTCACACATTCAGGGCAGATATTGATTATGCGCTCGGAGAAGCTCATACAAAGGTTGGACTTATCGGTATAAAGGTATGGGTATGCAACGGCGAGGTTTTCGGAAAGAGAGATCTGAGTCCTAATATCGGAGCAAGGAATGCCAAAAGCAAAAGCCTCAAGAGGAAGGCAAAAAAATAAGGAGCAACGAGTAAACATTATTATAACACAGTAAAGCGATGTTACAACCAAAAAGGTCCAAATTCAGGAGAGCCCAGAAAGGGAAAATGAAAGGCAATGCACAGAGAGGTTATGAGCTGGCATTCGGATCATTTGGAATAAAGGCTCTGGAGCAGAGCTGGATCACAGGCAGGCAGATTGAGGCTGCACGTCAGGCTGTTACACGTCATATGAAGCGTGAAGGACAGCTCTGGATAAGGATTTTCCCCGATAAGCCGATAACAAAGAAACCTGCTGAGGTCCGAATGGGAAAAGGTAAAGGTGCACCCGAAGGATTTGTTGTTCCGGTTACCCCGGGCAGAATCATTCTGGAAGCCGAAGGAGTCTCTTTTGAAGTGGCGAAGGAAGCCCTCCGCCTGGGAGCACAGAAACTCCCGATAACTACAAAATTCGTTGTAAGACGAGATTATGTAAAGTAAAAATATATTGTCATGAAAATATCAGAAATAAGGGAATTAAGCATGTCTGATCTCATCGAACGTATCGATACGGAAAAGACTATGCTTGTCCGCATGAAACTTAATCATGCCATTACTCCCCTTGATAATCCTCAGAAGCTGAAACAGACAAAGCTTACTATCGCACGTCTGCTCACTGAATTACGTGCAAGGGAATCAAAACAGAAATCTTAATAGCCGTTAATAACAATGGAAAGGAATATCAGAAAAGAACGTATCGGGGTTGTTGTCAGTAATAGCATGGACAAGTCCATAGTCGTTGCCGTAAAGGGGAAAATAAAACATCCTATCTATGGCAAGTTTGTTAACAAGACAAAGAAGCTGATGGCACATGATGAAGAAAACTCATGCAAGGTCGGCGATACTGTAAAGATTTCAGAGACCAGGCCTCTGAGCAAAAACAAATCCTGGAGATTGGTTGAAATAATTGAAAGAGCTAAGTAATTATGATACAGCAGGAAAGCAGGCTAACAGTAGCTGATAACTCAGGAGCCAAGGAAGTCTTGTGCATCAGGGTGCTCGGTGGCAGCAAAAAAAGATATGCCACTGTAGGCGACACTATTGTTGTGAGCGTGAAATCAGCCCTTCCTTCAGGTGAAGCAAAGAAGGGGACGGTAAGCAAAGCTGTCGTGGTCAGAACAAAAAAAGAGATCCGTCGCCCTGACGGCTCCTATATAAGATTTGATGATAACGCCGTGGTGCTTCTCAACAACCTTAACGAGGTAAGGGGAACACGTATTTTCGGCCCTGTCGCAAGAGAGCTGCGCGATAAATACATGAAGATCGTTTCACTGGCACCTGAGGTGTTGTAATAAAAACAAACAGCAATGCAGAAGAAATTACATATCAAGAAGGGTGATTCGGTTATGGTAATATCCGGTGAATCCAGAGGTCAGAAAGGAAGAGTCCTGAGCGTTGACAGGAAAAAGGACAGGGCTATTGTGGAAGGCGTGAACATGGTATCAAAGCATACCAAGCCTCATTCAAAAGCTCCGCAGGGTGGGATCGTAAAAAAAGAGGCTCCTATCCATCTTTCAAACCTAATGCTTATTGATCCGACAACCGGAAAGCCAACCCGGATCGGCAAAAAGCTTAACGAAAAAAGTAAACTAGTGCGTTATTCTAAAAAATCAGGAGAGGAGATTAAGTAATGTACGTACCAACACTGAAAACCAAGTATAAGGAAGAGGTCGTTCCTTCGTTGATGAAGGAATTCGGATATAAGACCGTTATGCAGGTTCCGAGGCTGAAGAAAATTATTCTCAACCAGGGTGTGGGACAGGCAATTGCCGATAAGAAACTGCTTGAGTCAGGTGTTAAGGAATTAACAGATATTGCCGGTCAGAAAGCTGTTCTTACCTATTCATCGAAGGATATTTCAAACTTCAAGCTGAGAAGAAATATGCCTATCGGGATAATGGTAACATTGAGACAGGAAAGGATGTTTGAGTTTCTTGAAAGGCTTATTTCTGTTGCACTTCCCCGTATCCGCGATTTCAAAGGGATAAATGCAAAACTCGATGGACGTGGTAATTATACTCTGGGGATAACGGAACAGATAATATTCCCTGAGATAGACCTTGACAAAGTGGTTAAGATAATGGGTTTGCAGGTAACTTTTGTGACATCCGCAAAAACCGACGAAGAAGCCCTGTCATTGCTGAGGAACTTTGGTTTACCATTTAAAACTTCTAAAAACTGATAATATGGCTAAGGAATCAATGAAGGCCCGCGAAGTAAAACGCGCACGACTGACGCAGAAATATGCTGCGAAGAGAGCCGCTCTGAAAGCCGAAGGCAACTACGTAGGCTTGAGCCGTCTGCCAAGGAACTCGAATCCTAACAGGCAGCGTAACCGCTGTAAGATTACAGGACGTGCAAGAGGATATATGAGGCAATTCGGAGTAAGCAGGATAACCTTCAGGGAAATGGCATCTTACGGTCTTATCCCGGGTGTGAAAAAAGCCAGCTGGTAATTAAAAAAATGAATATAAACAAAATAAAAAATTTAAGATGACGGATCCAATTGCAGATTTACTGACCAGAATTAGAAATGCTATTTTGGCCGGTCATAAGGTTGTGGAGGCACCAGCATCCAATCTTAAAAAAGAGATTGCAAGAATACTTTTTGAAAAGGGTTATATTCTCAGCTATAAGGTTATGAAAAGTGATAATGGCCAGGGTATTCTTAAAATTGCCCTTAAGTATAATCCCAAGAGCAAGAAGCCTGCCATCAAGGAATTACAGCGGGTAAGCCGTCCGGGACTGAGACATTATACCGGAGCTGATGATTTGCCAAAGGTGCTTAACGGACTTGGAATAGCTATCATCTCAACTTCCAGGGGACTGATGACCGACAAAGAAGCAAAGAAAGAGAGTATTGGTGGTGAAGTATTATGTTATGTTTACTAATAAGGAGGAAAGCTTAATGTCACGAATAGGAAAATTACCTGTAAACCTGCCAAAGGGAGTCACTGTCAGTGTCAGTGACGGCAATGTGATCAGCGTGAAAGGACCTTTGGGAGAACTGACCCAGGCTATTGACAGAGACCTGAAGATTGAAGTGGTGGATAACCAGGTTATTATTTCGCGGCCTTCGGAATCCAAGAATCATAAATCGCTGCATGGTCTTTTCAGGGCTCTTGTTGCCAATATGGTGACCGGCGTTTCGCAAGGATATAAAAAAGAGCTTGAGCTTGTAGGAGTAGGATACCGTGCTGAGGCAAAAGGGCAGCAGCTCGAGATGAGCCTTGGATATTCACATGAAATAATTCTTCAGGTTCCCGGGGAAGTGAAGGTTGAAACCAAAACAGAAAGAAGGAGCAATCCGATCATTACGCTCTCCAGCATCGATAAACAACTCATCGGACATGTGGCAGCAAAGATCAGATCTCTCCGCCCGCCTGAACCTTACAAGGGCAAGGGTATCAAGTTTGTAGGCGAACATCTCAGGAGGAAAACCGGAAAATCAGCAAGTGTTTAGTAATCTGGTAATAGTTTAGAAAAATGGCTTTAACTAAGTTGGAAAAAAGAACAAGGATCAGGAAGAGGATCCGGAATAAGATAAGCGGTACTGCCGACATTCCAAGAGTTGCAGTATTCCGCAGCAATAAACAGATTTATGTCCAGGTTGTAGACGACCTGAACAAGGTTACGCTTTTGTCAGCATCATCAACGGAAAAGGAAATTGCTGCCACCACAGGCATAAAGAAGACTGAACAGGCAAAACTTGTAGGTAAACTTCTTGCCTCGAAGTGCAAAGCAAAAGGTATTGAAAAGGTGGTTTTTGACAGAAGCGGCTATAAATATCATGGTAGAGTAAAATCATTGGCAGATGCAGCCCGCGAAGGCGGATTAAAATTTTAACGGACTATGGCAGACGGCATTAGAAAAGTAAAAACCAGCGATCTTGAACTTAAGGACAGACTGGTCAGTATTCAGAGAGTTACAAAAGTGACAAAGGGAGGACGTACATTCAGCTTCTCGGCAATTGTTGTTGTTGGAAACGAAGATGGCATTGTCGGTCATGGCCTTGGTAAAGCCAGTGAAGTGACAACGGCTATTGCAAAAGGTATCGAGGATGCCAAGAAGAACCTTATAAAAGTCCCGGTGATAAACGGTACAATACCTCATGAACAGGTTGCAAAATTTGGAGGTGCAAAAGTACTCATCAAACCAGCTTCCGAGGGAACAGGTGTAAAGGCAGGAGGGGCAATGCGTGCTGTCCTTGAAAGCGTTGGCGTAAGAAACGTGCTTGCTAAATCAAAAGGCTCTTCAAACCCTCATAACCTGGTCAAAGCAACTTTTGCTGCACTTCTTGAAATGCGCGACGCATTTTCGATAGCTGAGCACAGAGGAATTAAAATGGAAAAAGTTTTTAACGGCTAATAAAGCATAATGCGATGGCAAAAATTCGTATTACCCAGGTAAGAAGCAGGAACGGTAAACCGGAGAGACAGAAAAGGACTCTCGATGCTCTAGGCATAAGGAAATTAAACCATAGTGTTGAACATGAAGCCACACCACAGATATTGGGAATGGTAAATAAGATCAGACACCTGGTTAAAGTGGAAAATATTTAAGGTATAAACAATATATTCAGAATTAAGTCATGGATTTGAGTAACTTAAAACCTGCAAAGGGATCGGTGAAAAGGAACAAACGCTTAGGCCGCGGACAGGGATCTGGAAAAGGAGGAACTTCCACCAGAGGCCATAAAGGCGCAAAATCCAGATCCGGATACAGCAAGAAAATAGGATTTGAAGGTGGTCAGATGCCGCTTCAGAGACGTGTCCCGAAATACGGTTTTAAAAATGTAAATCGCAGGGAATACAAAGGCATTAATATAGGTGTGCTGCAGGTCCTGGCTGAAAACAATAAACTTGAAAAAATAGATCCGGAAGTGCTTAATAAAGCCGGACTGGTATCAAAGAATGCATTGGTGAAGATACTTGGCAAAGGGACACTTGATAAGAAACTTGAAGTTCATGCCCATGCTTTCAGCAAATCAGCTGCTGCAGCAATTGAAGCCAAAAACGGAACCGTTGTAAAACTGTAATTCCATGAGACTGATCAACACCTTAAAGAATATCTGGAAGATTGAGGACCTTCGTGCAAGATTGCTGTATACACTTGGTATTATCCTTCTGTACAGGCTTGGGAAATATATTTCTCTTCCGGGTATCGACCCTTCCCAGCTGGCAAATTTACAAAGCCAGACATCTTCAGGTATTATGGGATTGCTCGATATGTTCTCTGGCGGGGCTTTTTCCCAGGCATCGGTTTTTGCACTTGGGATAATGCCATATATATCAGCTTCTATTGTGGTACAGCTTCTTGGCATAGTATTTCCCTATTTCCAGAAACTGCAGAAAGAGGGTGAAAGTGGTAGACGCAAAATGAACCAGTATACAAGATATCTTACAGTTGCCATCCTTATTTTACAGGCACCGACATATCTCGTTAACCTTGATGCCCAGCTGCCTGATTCAGCATTTATTATTAAAGGAACCTTCTTTACGATTTCTTCAGTGATCATTCTGACAGCAGGCACAATGTTTGTCATGTGGCTTGGAGAAAGGATCACGGATAAAGGTATCGGAAACGGGATATCACTCATAATCATGATTGGTATTGTTGCAAGAATGCCTGCCAATTTCGTTTTTGAAGCCGGAACAAGAATGAACGGAGCAGGTGGTGCAATTGCCCTGATAGTTGAAATAGTGCTATTGTTTGTAGTTGTGCTGGGGACTATACTCCTTGTTCAGGGAACACGCCGTGTTCCTGTCCAGTATGCAAGGAGGATCGTCGGAAACAAGCAGTACGGAGGGGTGCGCCAGTATATACCACTGAAAGTAAATGCTGCAGGAGTAATGCCAATAATATTTGCCCAGGCTATAATGATGCTGCCGATTATTATTGCCGGTTATTCAGATTCAGGATCAGGATTTGTGGTGGCGTTTTCGAACATGTATGGTTTCTGGTATAACCTGGTAACAGCTATCCTGATTGTTGCATTTACATATTTTTATACTGCAGTCACAATCAATCCTGTGCAGATGGCTGAAGATATGAAGAAGAACGGAGGTTTTATTCCCGGCATCAAACCTGGGAGGAAGACCGTTGATTTCTTTGATATGATAATGTCGAGGATCACTCTGCCGGGCTCAATATTCCTGGCGATAATTGCAGTCCTTCCTGCTGTGGCCGTACAATTCCGGATTACGCCTCAGTTTGCGCAGTTTTATGGTGGAACATCACTTCTTATCCTCGTGGGAGTCATCCTTGACACACTGCAACAGATTGAAAGTCACTTACTTATGCGTCATTATGATGGTCTTATGAAATCAGGACGCGTAAAAGGAAGATCAGGCGCTGTTACATCTATATAATAAGTTTAACGTTCTTTGATGTTGTATATTAAGACTGATGAAGAGGTCGGGTTTTTAAGAAAAAGTAATCTGCTGGTGTCAAAAACACTTGCAGAAATTGCCAGACATATAAAACCCGGGGTTACAACCCTGTATCTCGATAAGATAGCCGAAGAGTTTATCCGCGATCATTCAGCGGTACCGGCTTTCCTTGGATACGGCGGTTTTCCCAAAACCCTCTGCACATCTGTCAATGAAGAAGTGGTTCACGGGATTCCTTCTGATTATTCACTGAAAGAGGGTGATATTGTTTCAATTGACTGCGGCGTAATCCTTAACGGATGGTATGGCGATAGTGCCTATACTTTTACTGTAGGCGAAATTAATGAGGAAGTGAGAAGGCTCCTTGACTATACAAGGGGGGCACTCGAACAGGGAGTAAGAGCGGCTGTGAGCGGAAACAGGATTGGTGATATATCATCAGCAGTACAGGCTATAGCAGAGAGCGGTGGATTTTCAGTGGTACGGGAGCTGGTTGGTCATGGGATAGGCAAAAAATTACATGAGCCTCCTGAGGTACCTAATTTCGGCAAACAGGGAACCGGTCCGAAAATGGAAACAGGACTGGTGATCTGTATAGAGCCGATGATCAACATGGGAATCAAGGAGACTATCCAGATGAGTGACGGATGGACCGTGAAAACCGCTGATGGAAAACCTTCGGCACATTTTGAATATGCCGTTGCAGTAAATAAAGGAAAAGCAGACGTATTGACAACATTTGAATTTATTGAAGAAGTTTTAAATAAAATGTAATCGTATGGCCAAGCAACCATCAATTGAGCAGGACGGTACTATCATCGAAGCCCTTTCAAATGCGATGTTCAGGGTTGAACTTGAGAACGGGCACGTGATAACCGCGCATATCTCAGGAAAGATGAGAATGCATTATATTAAAATTCTGCCGGGCGATAAGGTTAAAGTGGAAATGTCACCATACGATCTGACAAAAGGAAGAATTACATTCAGATACAAATAAGAAACACTACAATAATGAAAGTAAGAGCATCTGTAAGAAAGCGCAGCGCTGACTGCAAGATAGTCAGAAGAAAAGGGCGCATATATGTTATAAACAAGAAAAATCCCAAGTTCAAACAGAGACAGGGATAATTTTAATTAATTTTGCAACCTATTTTAAGAAAAGACTATTATGGCACGAATTGTTGGGGTAGATTTACCAAGACATAAAAGAGGCGAAGTTGGACTAACCTACATCTATGGCGTTGGCCGAAGCACTGCCCAGAAAGTACTTGATGAGGCTGGTGTTGACAGGAATGCCAAGGTTGAGGAATGGACCGATGAGCAGATCAATGCCATCCGCCGCATCCTGAACGATAACTTTAAGCTTGAAGGAGAGCTCCGTTCAGAAACCCAGATGAACATCAAGAGACTTATGGATATCGGTTGTTACCGCGGTGTCCGCCACAGGATTGGTCTGCCCGTCCGTGGCCAGAGCACAAAGAATAATGCCAGGACACGCAAAGGCAGGAAAAAGACTGTTGCTAACAAGAAAAAGGCTACTAAATAAACAGACTATGGCAAAGAAAACCGGAGCGTTAAAGAAGAGGCTTGTTAAGGTAGAACCGTCAGGTCAGGCTCATGTTCATTCATCATTCAATAATATAATTATTACACTTACAAATAACTCAGGTCAGGTTATTTCATGGGCTTCAGCAGGAAAGATGGGATTTAAGGGCTCAAAGAAAAACACTCCCTATGCCGCACAGATGGCATCGGAAGAATGTGGTAAGGTAGCTTATGACCTTGGATTGAGAAAAGTAAAGGTTTTTGTAAAGGGACCGGGATCAGGACGTGAATCAGCAATAAGGGCAATTTCGAATGTTGGCATTGAAGTAACTGAGATTGTTGACGTTACACCTATGCCTCATAACGGCTGCAGGGCTCCCGGAAGAAGAAGAGTATAAAGGAAGTTGGAACTGAAAAATATATAATGTAAGATGGCAAGATATACCGGCCCAAGATCAAGAGTCGCAAGAAAATTCGGAGAACCTATTTACGGTCCCGATAAACACCTGGACAGAAAGAATTTTCCTCCGGGACAGCATGGCATGAACAAGAAAAGAAAGAAAACTTCGGAATATGGCATACAGCTTAGGGAAAAGCAGAAAGCAAAATATACCTATGGTGTTCTTGAGCGTCAGTTCCGCAATACCTTCGAGAAGGCTTCAAGGGCAAAAGGAGTTACCGGTGCAGTGCTTCTGCAACTCCTCGAATCACGCCTTGATAACGTGGTTTACCGCCTGGGCGTTGCTCCGACAAGAGCCGGTGCACGCCAACTGGTTTCACACCGCCATATAACTGTGAATGGCGAAGTTGTCAATATCCCTTCATACCAGCTTAAACCGGGTGACATCATCGGAGTTCGTGAAAAATCAAAATCGCTGGAATCGATAGTCGATTCACTGACTACGAGGAAAACCTCAAAGCTCCCATGGCTTGAATGGGATGAGACTCAGATGGCAGGTAAATTCATGAATTTGCCTGAACGTACTGATATTCCTGAAGATATAAAGGAACAGCTGATAGTTGAATTGTATTCAAAGTAATAATATAAGATAAATTCTATGGCCATTTTATCATTCCAGAAACCCGATAAAGTAATAATGCTGGAAGCGGATGACAAACTCGGAAAATTCGAGTTCCGTCCTCTTGAACCTGGCTATGGTATTACTGTAGGCAATGCATTGAGAAGGATACTTCTCTCTTCACTCGAAGGTTATGCCATAACAACCGTCAAGATTGATGGTATCGACCACGAATTCTCCACTATTAAAGGTGTAATGGAGGATGTAACTGAAATTATCCTGAATCTGAAGCAGATCAGGTTTAAAAGAACTGTGGATGATGTGGATAATGAAAAAGTTACAATAAAGATCCATAATCAGGAAATTTTTAAAGCTGCCAGCCTTAACAACGCCCTTAGCAGTTTTGAAGTGCTCAACCCCGACCTGGTTATCTTCAGAATGGAGCCCGGGACCAAAGTACAGATGGAACTGATGATTGCCAAAGGCAGAGGATATGTTCCGGCTGAGGAAAACGAACCGGCTGATGCCGAGTTCGGGCTTATAGCCATCGATTCAATTTTTACCCCTATAAGGAATGTGAAATATTCGGTGGAGAACTTCCGCGTTGAGCAGAAAACTGACTATGAAAAGCTTCTCTTCGAAATAGAGACCGATGGTTCAATTCATCCCAAGGATGCTCTTAAAGAAGCAGCCAAGATACTTATCTATCACTTCCTGCTCTTCTCTGATGAAAAGATAACCCTCGATTCGGATGATAAGCTGGCTAATGAGGAATTTGATGAGGAAGTACTGCATATGAGACAACTCCTGAAGACAAAACTGATTGACCTTGACCTGTCCGTCAGAGCACTTAACTGCCTCAAAGCTGCTGAAGTTGAGACACTTGGAGATCTTGTCAAGTTCAATAAGAATGATCTTCTCAAATTCAGGAATTTTGGAAAGAAATCACTCACTGAGCTCGATGAGCTGCTTGAATCAATGAGCCTCTCATTTGGTATGGATGTGAGCAAGTATAAGCTGGATAAAGATTAATTTGATAATTGTTTGAGGATAAATAGAGATGCGACATTCAAGAGTTATTAACCATTTAGGAAGGACGAGTTCTCACAGGAAGTCAATGATGGCTAATATGGCTTCATCACTGATCCTTCATAAGAGGATCAGAACGACTGTTGCCAAAGCCAAAGCTCTGAAGACCTATGTTGAACCGCTTATTACTAAATCGAAGGAGGATTCAACCCACTCCAGGAGAGTGGTGTTCAGCTGCCTTAAGGATAAAGTTGCTGTAGCTGAATTATTCAGGGAAATATCACCCAAAATAGCAGAGAGACCGGGAGGTTACACCCGGATCCTGAAAACCGGTAACAGGATAGGGGACAATGCTGAAATGTGCATTCTGGAACTCGTTGATTATAATGTACTTATGGCAGGCGGAGGTGAGGCAGCAAAAACCAAGACAACAAGAAGAAAAAGGTCGCCTAAGAAAAAAGGAGAGACGACCGGAAAAGAAAAACCAGTAGCTGAAAAAACCGGTAA
>Ga0154607_1200_pt1 | contig 28975 bp, 26 predicted proteins | sample Rifle2008BG13ft_FD_116036 | JGI IMG/M metagenome (GOLD analysis project Ga0154607, IMG submission 116036) | Bacteroidetes bacterium RBG_13_43_22 | reverse complement strand
AATAATTTACTCATATTCACTAAAAACAGTGAGATAGGAGTGCCAGTTTTGGTGCCAGTATTTGTCCAAATCTGTATAAATTCATGGAAATCCTCAGAAGACGCTCATAATCAGGGGATCGCTGTCCCGATAACTTTCGGGACGATCCCAGCTGGGCCCACTTTCGCCCTCCGAAGTCTTGGCGTAGGAGGGCTTTTATATTTGACCGCATTCATCTTCGCTAAACCTTCTCTGGGATACGGTTGACACCGCCCATTTTTCTCAGATTCGTTGTTTGTTTTATCTTAGAAATATATCTTTCTCTAGTCATCTTGTACCCAAAACATTATATATTTACAATGTAGTGGTCATTTTGAACAATTTTTATGAAACCTGATTTTGCTTTAGTTATTCCAATGGCGAATGAATCTGAGCATTTCTATGAATTTGTATCTTCCCTTACATCTGTTTTAGATAACCTTACTTACGGAAATGTATATTTTGTTGTAGATAATGTATCGAAAGACAGTACGCTTGAATTATGTAACAATATTTCAGACAGCGATAAGCGGTTCCATACTATCTGGTCTCCTGAAAACAAAAATGTTGTTGATGCATATATAAGAGGTTATAGAGAAGCTTTGCAAAACAAGCATGAGCTGATAATCGAAATGGATGCAGGATTATCACATGATCCCTTGGCCCTACCATCATTTCTGGATGTTCTAAATAAAGGTTATGAATGTGCATTCGGAAGCCGGTTTATAAAAGGAGGCTCAATTTATGATTCCTCTTTGAAACGAATATTTCTGTCTAAAGCCGGAACCATTCTTGCAAACCTGTTGTTGGGAACAAAAATGTACGATATGACTTCCGGATATCAGGGTTTTCATGCTTCTGTTGTTGAAAAATTTGTGAAATATAAGTTATTATCAGAGGGACATTTTTATCAGACAGAATTACGCTACTTACTTCGGAAAACACATTATTCTGAAATTCCAATTCGATACCGGGCTCCTTCATCAAGTGTCTCAATAAAATCAATTACAAATTCGATTTACGTATTGTTTTATTATTTCATTCTGCGACTAAAATTTAAACCACTTACAATATAATGAATGGCACTTTTCTGATAATAACTACTATTGCAAAACAGGATCATCCGGTAATTCAGCAATACGTCAGAGAGTCTGCTGAACACAATGTCCCTCTTATTATTATCGGAGATGAAAAGAGTCCTAAAGAATTTAAAATAGAGGGATGTGATTATTATTCCATTGAACGCCAGCAGAACCTTAATTTTGAATTAGCAGGACTTCTGCCATTTAATAGCTATGCCCGCAAAAATCTTGGTTACTTGGTTGCCAACTCAAGAGGAGCCTGCAAGATTATCGAAACAGATGATGATAATCTGCCACTAAAGACCTTCTGGAATGACCGCACAATACAAACTGAAGGTCATCTACTGATTAACAAGGATTGGGTTAACATTTACCGGTATTTTACAAAAGTTAATATCTGGCCGAGAGGATTTTCTCTTGAAAAAATCCACGACAAATTACCGGAACTTGAAAAACAGGTATCTGTCGAATGTCCCATACAGCAGGGACTGGCAGATGAGAATCCGGATGTTGATGCACTATACAGACTCATTTGTCCGTTGCCCGTTACTTTCGAAAAATCAGATAACATTGCTTTAGGCATAAACTCCATTTGTCCTTTTAACAGCCAGAATACAACCTGGTTCCGGAAAGCTTTTCTGCTTCTCTATTTACCTTCATCCTGCAGTTTCAGAATGATCGATATCTGGCGCTCATTTATTGCACAACGTATTGCATGGACATGTGGATGGTCAATTCTGTTTCACCAAAGCACAGTATTACAGAAGCGAAATGACCATAATCTAATGAAGGATTTTTGTGATGAGATTTCCGGTTATAATAATAATGCGGCAATAATCAACTGCCTTAAAAACATCGATTTAAAGGAAGGAATTGAGAATATTGGCACAAACATGGTACTATGTTACGGGAAACTTATTGAGTCTGGATTTCTTGGAGAAAATGAATTAATCCTTTTAAATGCCTGGCTAAAAGATGTTAACTCAGTAACCGAGAAATATTACTAACAATGAAGAACTATCCCGAAATACTTTTTTCAAATAGGAAGAAAATTATTCTTATTGTATTTTCCCTTGCTATTATTGTCCGGCTGTTATTAATACTTACAAATCATACAAAAAACAAATTCACTGATCTTAATATATACAGAGAAACCGGTCAGTTGGTAAAAAACGGAATCAATCCTTATAAATACACAGAAAAGACAGAAGCCAGGAATAAATTACGTCTTGATACTATTGCGCATGATTCCTATGTGTCTCAAACACAGGATGTATGGGACTTTTATACAAGCAGTAATCTTCCAATGTCATCGTTGCACTATGGGCTAATTGATAAAATAACAAATAGCAATCCGGTTGCTTTCAGAATCATTTTCTCTTTTTTTGACTCTGTTTTATCAGTGATAATAGTTCTCTTCCTAATTAAATACTGGCAACTTACAGGTACCTGGCTAAACCTGATTTTGGTATTGGGGGCGGCAGCACTCTCTCCTCCCTTATTATTATGGGGAAGTATAATCCCGGAAGATAAGGGCCTGCAGACATTGTTTATGCTTTCTGCCGTCTGGCTTGCAAAGGATAAAAAATTGATATTAAGTTCTATTTTGCTAGGAATTTCCGTGGCATATAAGGGGTTGGGAATCTTCATTTCTCCTCTTTGTTTATTCTTTATCATGGGTCAGCCGGAAAATATCTTCAGGATAAACTCCTCCCAGGTAAAAAAAGGAGTTATCTACACATTATTATCTCTTCTTTTTGCAGCACTCTGGTTTTTACCGTACACGCCCGAGGTGTTCACCATGATGCATAGCAGGCTCACTTCAAATTTAAATTATGAACCTGGTCATGGATCTATATGGACTTTAGTATATAAAGAATTTCCGAATAACTGGATTTCTATTAAAAGTGTGTTGATAATAGTAATTTCCCTAATTTGGTCATATGTATTTATTTTCAGAAAATTAAATATCGCTGCTATTTCATTATTTCTCCTGATCTTATTTGTCGATATCATGCTTCTTCAGGGAAGTCTTGACAGGATGAATATAGGAATAATGGTTTCAACGATATTATTTTGTTTTATTGATATTAAATATTGTAGAATTCTTATCTGGTATACAATTATTGCAGGTTGGAGCCTGTATTTAAAATCACTTATAACCGGCATGCCTAATGAGACAATCGACGGATTATTCACTATCGGATATCTGATATTATTTTCTTTATATCCTGTTTATTATTTATATAAAACCAAATTCCCCCCAACGCATGATTTTCTTGCATCTTAGGAATTATAATTTATATTTGACTGATATAGAATAAGCGTCCTCTTTCCCTGATTTATCAAAGACACTTGCAGCCCCTTTCATTGTCTTTATCAGAACTTCCCAGTAAGGGCATAGATCAAATACAGGGACATCTTCAAAACAAATTTCCCAGATACTGAATATAGAAACATTTCTGTATAAACTGGTGGAAACCAGATAATAACACTCATAATCAGGGGATCGCTGTCCCGATAACTTTCGGGACGATCCCAGCTGGGCCCACATAATCAGAGCGGGAGTGAGAGCGAGAGCGAGGGGAGCTCTGATTCTCACTCTCACACTCACTCTCACACTTATTCAGGTACTACAATAGCGGGAGCGAGCACCTCACTTTTCTTTTTGCATTAAAACAGTCAGAGACCGGGGTTAAGGTTGAGGAAGCTTGTTAATCCAAATCTCATTATTATCAAATTTTTTAAAGAACTCATAATTTTCTTCTATATAGCCCATAATTATTGGAAATCTTGTTTCATTATCAAAACCATCAATTGCGTTGTACCAGGAATTGTTTCTATACAGGATAAACTTAACATTATTCATTTTAAGATCCCGAACTATCTCTTCCTGATAAAAAGATGGTGAAGCAAACCACACTACAGGGAAACGTGTGGGGCATGGTTTATCAATAAAATAGTACCAGCTTGCCTCAGAAGTCATTGTAAAAAAATTCTCTTTACTGCTTAAATTATTTTTAAGATATGAAATAGTTGCCTTATAATTTTCAGGAATGAATTTTGAATCTTCTGTTTCCAATGGAAAGCTCCTGCTGATTAAATTCTCCTTGATGATCCTGGAAATAAGAAAAACAGAGATAAACAATACAATAAAGATCATTGCATAGTTTAATCTTTTATTCAGATAATACCTGTACAGGTAATGCCTGAATATGATATAAATGCTTAATATGTAAGTTATATGTGACGATTTTACTACATGATGCCAATCAATCCGGCCTAATGCACCTCTGAAAAAGAATACAGATAATACCAATAAACATAATTCTATTAAATATTTTTCTGTGAATTTTCTGATCGTGATCGTAATCTGATTATTATTTTGATGAAGTTCCTGAATAAATTTATATCCAACCCAGAAGGTATTTGCTGCGATAAATATACAAATCATTAAAAATGGCAGACGGAAAACAGGGTAGACGTCTCCGTCGAGTAATTCTTTGTATTTCGGCATTATAAGGAATGTATATTTAAAAAATTCACCAGGGTTTCCCCGAAGAAGAAAAAGCAACAAAATTATTGCTGACAGAATTCCCAGCAATGAGGAAATCAAATAATGGATCCTGAAAGCACTCTTACGAAAAAAGAATAAATACAAGACCGGGGAAATAATCAAATAGGCAGCAAACAGGTAAAAACCTCTGTCAATTGAATAACCGAAAGCAGCTAACGGAATGAAAGAAAATAAGAAAACTATTATAAAAAATCTTCTGGCAGAAATATCATGGCGGGTAATAGAGCTATGTAACAATGCGACAGTAATTAAGAATGAATATAAAGTTATATCTCTCGAGAGATTAATCAATGCTAAAGATTCAGGCAATTTCGGAAGTATTAAATTCAGAAAGAAGATATTATTTATAAAGAATAGCAATATTACTGAAGCGAAAGAAAACAGGTAATTTCCGCGATAAATCTTTGTTATGAAAAGGGACAATAACACCATTGAAAATATATGAGTAATAGATTCCAGTGTTCTGACCGATCCTATGGATTTACCAAAAAATTTAAATGCTATGACTGATCGTAATGGATCCTGATAAACTCCATGACAAAATAAAAAGTCTTTGTATGGAGTTTTTCCGGCCAGATACGACATGGCGGGGCCTAAACTTTCTCCTTCGTGAAAAGGGTCAAATTGCCCAGGATATGAAATGTAAATTGCAATTAGTACCGAGAAAAGAATAATCAATACTGTAAATATTGTTTTGGTTGTGGTTGTGAAATCAGGGGAAATATTATAGTATCCCTCATAAAATGAATTTTTCCCGAATGTTATAATATTTATTTTTCTTATGTCAAACAGATAGATTATTGACAACAGCAGTACAGGGAATAAAATGAGAACAATAAATCTAATCAGGTTATTTGCAGGATTGTATTCAATTACGGTAAGTGGTCCTGTAACCCCCCATGGATTGTGAAAAGGAAGCACTATCCTGTTCCAGAAAAACAAACCAAAAACAACACCAGATAAAAAGACTGAAAACAGAAATATACAGCCTGCTAAATCATTATTATCTTTCTTCATGATAATCTTGCTCTGTATTAATGTTCCAGATATTGTCTTTTGATTTTTCTCCAGAAACTATGTTGTTTACTGCGGTTATTGCAGTAAGCATCGATTGATCCTGGTTGTTGTATTTATGCATTCCATTTCTTCCGATTAAAAAGAGATTCTCAAATTTATCTGTGAAATTCCTGATTATGTCAAATTGAGAATAAGATCCGAAATAGGCAGGATAAGTCTTTGGCATTCTGATTATTGTACTGTCAATTATTTCATCCTTATCAATAATACCTATACTATGTAATTCGTCTATTGCAAATTGAATAAATTCATCATCCTTTTTTACCCACAATTCATCGCCTTCATTGCAAAAATATTCAAGGCCTATCCAGACTTTTTCAATATCTGCTAACATATAAGGCGACCAGTTGTTAAAAATCTGCAGTCTGCCAACTTTTACGTCCGGTTCCTGGATATAAATCCAGCAATCAGGAACTATATCATTCAAGGCGGCAATCCTTGTTTCATTTTTAATTTTCAGTTTGTTTAAAAGCAGGCCTACAGTTATAAAGTCGCGATATTGCAAACCATTGCTTACTGTTTTCACAATGGGAGGGACATTATTCCCCATAGCATTTATAAGATCTGCAACAGGCATGGTAGAAATGAAATAATCGCCCTGCACAGTACATTTATGCCTGATTGCATTATCGATATAGCTCAATTCAAGAACTTTATTCAACGATATATCGAACTCAATGACTTCAGAGTTTCTAATAATAACCCCTCCTTTTTCTTCAACAATACGAGCAACAGTTTCCCACATCTGCCCGGAACCCAATTTGGGATACATAAACTGTTCTATCAGGCTGGTATGGATATCCTTCTGCTCAATTGTTTTTTCTTTTTTGAACAATGATTTTACAGCATGGACTATCGCCCGTGAGACAGATAATTCTTTAATTCTTTGTGCACCCCAGTCTGCAGGAATTTCAGTGCATGGAACTCCCCAAACCTTTTTAGTATAATCCCTGAAAAATGTTCTATACAGTTCACTTCCAAATCTGCTAATTAAATAATCTTCAAGTGAGTTTATGTTTTTAACGGGAAATATCCTGACCCGGACGTAAGTCCAGCCAATTTTAAGAATCCTTACAAACCCAAGACCAGATATTGTTTTACCATTAAGCTTGATGGGGTAATCAAAAAAATTTCTAAGAAAAAATATACGGGACAATCTGTTTCTGATAAGCATCACCCGGTCAGTTTTTTCAGGATCGGGTCCGCCTGGCGACAACTTTACCTGGCTTTGTTTTCCATGACGATATATATTTTTAAGAATATCATCTCTGGAATCAGAACCCTGGACCGGCATGATTTCCTGCCACCATTTTATCACCCTGTCGGATTTTGAAAAGAACCTATGACCTCCGATATCGATACGATTCCCATTGTGGACAACTGTTTTCGAGATCCCTCCCACTTCAGTATCTTTCTCAATGACTACCGGTTTAATATCTGTTCTGATTAAAAGCTCGTAAGCAGCTGTTAATCCTGCAGGTCCGGCACCGATAATAATTGCGGTTTTACTCAAAGTCGTTAGTCTTGTTTGTTATTGTCTGCTCATTATGTAAATCAAAGGTATTCAAATATAACTTTTTCCTGATGGCCTTTCCCTGTAAAATACTGTTTCAAATAGAATACAGATTTGCCTATAGTGCAGTTCAGAATATGTTTAATGCAAAGCCTGATTTAGTATTAACAATTGAAAAAGCTGTCAGCGTGGTCCAGGCAGGTGAAACAATATACATAAGGGGAGGAACCTATAATCTGACCACAACAATTACAATTGCTAAAAGCGGTGCAGACGGTTCGTTGATTTCCTTATTTGCAATTCCCGGGGAACTAACTGTACTGGACTTTTCAGGACAGGCGCTTGACAGAAACAACAGGGGTATCAAACTGACCGGAAGTTACTGGCATATAAAAGGGATCCATATAACAGGAGTAGGTGATAACGGGATGAAGATAGAAGGTGGAAGTTATAATATTATCGAAAATTGTGCTTTTTACAGGAACAGAGACAGCGGATTACAAACTGATGATCTTACTTTTCGCCGGCTATATCAATGATTTTTATCTCAGTCGGGCTGCTGGTCATTTCACCAATTTGTTCGCCCTTAAGGGCAGAAGCTCTTGCCTCAATCCTGAGACAGAATAGTTTTAAAATAGTATCGAGCCGGGATATTGGTCTGGCCCTTGGTATCAGAGCGGTCGCCGTTAAAAAAAGAGCTTTGCCTAAGGGAATTCCTTTTCAGACAGGCGGCGGTACGACAAAACTTGTTTCTACAGAGTGGGTCATCTGGGCCGATGCACCAGAGAGGTATCACGAAAAGTTTATGCTAAGCTTTAACCGGTGCAGGATTTATTTTTCTTGTCAATCTCATCAGCAATAATTGTCAGTTTCCTGGTATCAATTACATTAATAACAAACAGCAGAATGCTTATTGCAACTACTGAATAAACGAGTGATCCCGGAAGAAACACCTCCGCTATCATTATAGCAGAAATGATGATTCTCGCTTCTGTGGGGCCTAGTTTTCCTGCATCGATTGAATATTCCCCGGTAATTTTATATCTCATGAGTGCTATGATCATTTCCCATCCGTACATGAGAACAAAACCATATCCCATCAGTTCCCAGACGCCCTCAGCATAGACAATATAGCCGCATCCTATGATAATGATGCTGATCCAGTCCATTGTAATATCGAGAACAAAACCATACAGTTTTCTGGGTTTATTCCTGTAGTATGCAAGTCTTCCGTCCAGGGAATCTCCGAACCAGCTTATGAGAAATCCCAGAACACCCAATAAAAGATAATTTCTGTCAATATATCTCGCCAGAAGGAAACTGACAAAAACGATTACACTGCCAAAAAAACCGATAGCTGTCAGTAAATTGGAGCTAATCCAGGATGGAATCCGCTGGACAAGCCAGGCAAGTGCTATTTGTTCATATTTCTTGAGCAGGTTGGTTCTTGCCCTGTCACGGGAAATTGAATTCAGGACTTCACTGATTTTTGCTGAAGGGCCAGTTTTTCTGTTATTGTTTTCCATCCGTCTCAATTAGCTTGGTTCGGGGGATAAATGATTGCGGTAAAGGCATTTCATAAACTGTCTTTCTCAAAAATGCACCAAATGATTCCGTATCGGCATATTTTTCCTGCTCCTGCACTGAGATTATATTTCCGATGCCGATACGATGTTTTTTTTCTTTCTTATTGAAAAGTTCTGACGGTTGCCTTAAAGAGCGGATCTTCCAGTTTATCAGCCCGAGGAAATAGAAGAATTTTGAATTTGTATCGAAAAACCTGATCGGGAGGATTGGAACTTTAACGGATTTAACCACGTGGATAATACTTGACTGCCATTTGCGATCTCTTATGCGCATGTCTTTCAGGCTGAAATCTGAAACTGCTCCAGAGGGGAAGAATCCTACCGGATGACCTTCCCCGAGTCTTTTAAGAGTCTCGCGGACACCATGTATGCTTTCTTTGGAAATATTTTGCTTTTTATTCAATGTTGGTGTGACTGATATAAAATTCTCTGCCATCGTCTTTACAAGCGAAAGCATTTTGTTAACCATCAGTTTGTAATCAGGGCGGATGCCGGCCATAAGATCAATAAGCATTATCCCATCCAGTCCTCCGTAAGGATGATTTGATATTGTTATAAAAGCACCATAAGGCAGTAATGCAAGGCGCTCAACATTGCCTATAGTATAAATAACTCCCAGATCATTCAATAAACTGGCAGCAAATTCAGCTCCGGTGTAAGCTCCTGAATGATCATATACCCGGTTTACCTTGTCAATAGCAAAGAGCCGCATAAAAAACCGGGCACGCTTGTGTCCTTTTTCTCCTCTGAAGAACGAAGAAACTGATTCCAAATATTTTTCATCAATTACTTTCAAACTCATATTCAAAATTAACAATAATCTGAATCTTAATAATGGTATAGCTTCTCGTTTGGAATTAAGCAGGTTTTTATTGTGAATTTTTAATGTTATTTTTGATTGGTTTGGGGAGTGTATTTCAAATAAAGAAAAACATATGAAAAATTATCTTGTTACCATTGGTATTTTCGTCCTTACAGGAGTCGCAACTTCATGCTCAGGCGATAAGAATTAAGATCGGCCGGCAGCTCACATTTTTAAGATCAGGGGTGGTAAAATTTATGAAATCGAGGCTATCGGATATATAGCACCTCACGGAATAAAGAATGGATGGGAATGATTTGTTTTATAAATCTTAAATTTGGTATAATTCTTATACTCTTTGCCATGAAAAACTTATTAAAAATTGGTTCGGTACTGTTATTGACCGGATTTATGCCTGCATTGGTTTTCAGCATTGATAACCCCCGGAAGCCGGTTACCCCAAAAGCATCTCCCGCGGCTGTTGCTTTGCTGGATCTGTTTTATAACATATCCGGCAAATATATCCTGACCGGTCAGCACAATTTCCCGAATATTAAAGACCGGAACACAAAATTTGCCAAGGAGTATACAGGTGAAACACCTGTTATTTTCAGTACCGACTGGGGTTTCGCAAAAGAGGACGACAAAGATTCATATCTTGCCCGTCCTGAGATCGTTAAAGAAGCTATCCGCCAGAATCAACTTGGTTCAATAATTACAATCTGCTGGCATGCGGTGCCTCCGACCTCAAAGGAGCCTGTAACATTTCAGCCTGTCCGCGGTGCCGATCCGCAGAAGCTTGCAAGTGTGCAGGGACAGCTTACAGATCAGCAGTTTAAGGATATTCTGACAAGGGGGACTCCGCTTTACAAAAGCTGGTGCGCTCAGGTTGATTCGGTCGCAGGATACCTGAAAAAACTTCAGGATGCACACGTTCCGGTTCTCTGGCGCCCATACCACGAAATGAATGGCAGCTGGTTCTGGTGGGGCGGACGAACCGGGAAATACAGCACAAAAGCGCTTTACCTGCAGATATATGACAGGCTTGTTAAATACCACAAACTGAATAACCTCGTCTGGGTATGGAGTGTCGACAGACCCAATAAACCTGAAATGCAGTTTTCAAACTTTTATCCTGGAAATGACTACCTTGATATTCTTGCCCTCGATGTTTATGGAAGCGATTTCAAACAGGATTATTACGACAGTCTTGATGTATTGTCAAAAGGAAAGCCTCTTGTTCTTGGTGAAGTAGGTAATCCCCCTGCCCTCGATATACTTGCAAAGCAGCCGAAATGGAGCTACTGGGTAATATGGTCAGGAATGGTAAGGAACACTCTCAAGAAACAACATAAAATACTCAATTCCGATCCCCGTATTCTAAGCCAGGAAGATGCTGCCTACAGGGAGCTGGTTGCTCCTCTTCGTAAAGTATCTGGGCTTGAGCCATTGCCCGAAATCAAGATTACCAGGGAGCCTGTTAGTTTCAGCGGTAAGTGGGTGTTTAATGAAGAAAAGAGCACTCTTGATAATTTCGGAGCAGGAAATATTGCTGATCTTATATCTGTCGTGCACGATACAAATTCTGTCACTGTCAGAAAAACGTACAGACAGGAGGATGCAGATGACAGAACAACCGAAGATATTCTTGTTCCTGGAGAAGAAAACAAATCGGGTTCCGATAATTTTATACAGACGACGGTTATAAGAATGTCGGAGAACGGAGATACTCTGATCCTTGATTCAAAATCAACAATGAGATTCGGAGATCAGGTATTCAACCAGGAAGGAAATGAAAAATGGACCCTCCGGGACAAGGGTAAAGAGCTGGTAATAAAGCAGGTATCAGATTACTTCCGTGGAAAAAGAAATCTTTCCCTGGTTTACGATAAAGAATAAGCTTTTTTGCTTTTAATATTTCATCAGGGGATTTGCTGCTCTTTTGTTGAATTCGTTCTGCAGTTCCTCTATTGAATTGTTCGTTTTAAGATATTTTATCAGTCCGGCAAGCTGGCTGGCGCTGCTTGTGACCAGGAGTTCTCCAAGTCTTTTGTTCGGTTCAGCCACATTACTGGCATAATGATTTGGGAAATTAGCATACCACCATATTCCTGTATATCCGTTTTTTAGTCCTTTAAGCCTTTCCTGATTTAAACCTGATTCACTTTTAATAGCGTTCTGGTCAACCAGGTCGGGTCTTATAAAAAACATCATTGAGGTTTCTCCTTCTCCTGCATGGGAATCAAGTGTCGCTTTTCTAAGTGATTTTATTTCCTGTGCCGTTTCAGGATCAGATCCTGACTGGAAAAAAACAACTATATAATCCTTCTGGCTTTCCAGCTGGGTCTGGCAGAAATACTGCAACAGGTTTGTGCTGCCGCCATGGCCATTGGCAAGAATTATTTTTTTTAGTCCGTTTCTGGATAATTCAGTGCATGTTTCCTCAAGCATTTTCCATACCAGCTCATGACTGTATGCCAGTGTTCCGGGCTGATGTCTTGCTTCAAATATCTGTCCCAGGTAATAGGGTGGAAAAACAACTGCATATTCTTTTTTTGCAGCAGTTGTTGCTACTTCTCTTATTTCAAAAAGATCAGTTCCAAGAGGAAGGTGCGGACCGTGTTTTTCAATAATCCCCAGTGGAATAACGCATACACCGCCTGCTTTTTCCACGGCTTTAACAAATTGCGGAGAGGTAAGTTCCTCCATTTTAAAAGGAATGCTGATTTCAGCCGTTTGTGCTGTAAGTATTACACTCCAAAAAACTGCCAATAGCAGAATTATCGTTTTTTTCATCTTATATAATTTTAGGTTAAATGCTTTTCATTCTATTTTAGCCAGCCGGAATGGCCTGATATCAATTTTTTCCCACACCTTGTTGTAAATATAAGGTTCATTTTTAAGTCTTTCGTCCAGAGTTACCCTATCGGGCACTTCGTAAAGGATCATTGATCCGATCATTTGGCCGGAATCATCAAGAATTGCCCCTCCGAATAGAAATTCTCCTGCTTTTTTCACTTCTGTAATTTTTTCAAGATGCTCCGGGCGGCATTTCATCCTCCGGTCCAATGCTCCTGAATCGGTTCCGTCATATGCTGTCAACAGAAATTGCATGTGGTTATACTGTTTTGCTGTTTAAGATATTTGCTCAAATTTAACAATTTAATAACAGAATATGAGGTTGCTTTTAATAACGGCATGTGAAGCTGATTGTTTACATTTGCTGCGAATTGCAGAGAGCTAAACATTATGGAAGATAAAAAATTTAGGATTGGTCTGGTTTTAAGCGGTGGCGGGGCCAGGGGGTTCGCACACCTGGGTGTCCTGAAGGCATTAAATGAAGAAAATATATATCCTGACATAATATCAGGAACAAGTGCCGGCGCCATTGCAGGAGTGTTATATTGTGATGGCCACTCCCCCGCTGGGATTCTTAAAATTATGAAGCGTCAAAGCAAGCTTGACTATATGCGCCCCGCTCTTCCGCGTGACGGATTATTACAGATTTCGGGCATCAGTAAGTTGCTTGAGGCTAACCTTAAAGCTAATAAATTTGAAGACCTTAAGATTCCGCTTATTGTGTGTGCCACTGATCTTAATAATGGTAAGCCGGTCTATATTTCAAAAGGCAATCTTGTTACTTCAGTATTAGCGTCTTCAAGCATCCCGGTGCTGTTTAAACCTGTGATTATCAATAAAATATATTATGTTGATGGCGGAGTGCTTGATAATCTTCCGATTAAGCCTCTTGAAAACAAATGCAGTCTGTTGATCGGCTCTTTCGTGAATCCTGTGGGATATGAAGAGACAGCAACCGGACTTATTTCAATTGCAATCAGGACCTTTATGCTCGACCAGACAAAGGAGGCGCAGGAAAAAGAGAAGAAATTTGACCTGTTTGTTGCTCCGTCTGAACTTACAAAATTCGGCATTATTGAAGTCGAAAAGGCAGAGGAAATTATGGAAATGGGATATCAAGAAACCAAAAAGAAATTAAAAGATCCTGAAGTTCAGAAGATAATTGCGGAGAAACTTAATTACCCCCCCGCCCCATACTAACTGAAAACACATGGAGATAACTGCGTTTTTAGCCCCCTGCCGGCAGGCAAGCCTTTGGGGGTCATTCCGCGGTGCGGAAGGGGGTCGTCATCTTATCATCGAATACAATTTCCTTATCTCCGCTTCCCACAATGATTCTTCCGGGGTCTCGAGAATAAGCGGCATATTGTCAAATCTTATATCATTCATGATCAGTGAAAAGACTTCATCTCCCAGGAATCCTGTTCCGATATTTTCATGACGGTCCACGCGGGTTCCGAAATCTTTTTTTGTGTCGTTCAGATGCATCCCTTTCAGATATTTGAATCCGATAATATTATTGAATTTCCTGAAGGTCTCATCAAAACCTAACAGTGATTTAACATCATATCCCGAGGTATAGGCATGACATGTGTCAATACATACACCAACTCTTGACTTGTCATCAACATTATCAATAATAAACTTTATCTGCTCAAAAGTATGTCCGAGATTAGTTCCCTGTCCAGCTGTGTTTTCAATTACAGCAATTACTCCTTTTGTTTTTTCAAGAGAAATGTTTATTGATTCCGCGATTATTTTAAGGCATTCCTCAATACCTGTAAGGTTAAGATGGCTGCCCGGATGAAAATTGAGCCTGTCAAGTCCAAGCAGCTCACAACGCTTCATTTCATCAAGAAAAGATGTCCTTGATTTATTAAGTGGCTCTTTTTCAGAATGTCCAAGGTTTATCAGATAGCTGTCATGCGGCAGTATCTGGAATGGTTTATAATCAAATTTTTCGCAATTTTCCCTGAATTCAGAAATTGTTTTCATGGAAAGCGGTGATGAAAACCACTGCCGCTGGTTCTTTGTAAACAAAGCAAAAGCTTTTGCTCCGATAGCATTTGCATTCACCGGGGCGTTCTGTACGCCTCCTTCTGCACTGACATGAGCTCCGACATATTTCATAGTCTGATTACTGGTTGCTGGTTGCTGGTTGCTGGTTGCTGGTTAAAAATAAGAACTGCCGTCCCAGCAATGGGTGCAAAGTTTTTCCTTGGGCAGTCCAATTGCTTCAACGAGGTCATCAAGCCTCTGGTAAACCAGGGAGTCAAGATCGAGTTTTTCAGCTATTTTGGCGACCATCTTCTTATATTTTTCTGAATCCGGGTTGGAAAATTCTGCAAGCTCCTCTTCTGTTCCGTTCATTTCTTTTATTGCTCTTCTTGCTGCAAGTTCAAGCGGTGACCGGGATTGTGTGAAATTCAGGAATTCACAGGAATATAGAAGCGGCGGACATGCAATTCTCATGTGGATCTCTGCAGCTCCGCATTTCCGCATATCGTTAGTATTATCCTTAAGCTGTGTTCCCCTGACTATGCTGTCGTCAAGGAATACCATTTTTTTCCCTTCAATAACAGCTCTGTTGGGTATCAGCTTCATTCTTGCAACAAGATCACGCTGTTCCTGAACCGACGGAAGGAAGCTGCGGGGCCATGTTGCTGTGTATTTTGAATATGGTCTTTTGTTGGGTATTTTTTTTTCGTTTCCATATCCTATAGCATGCCCTACGCCAGAATCGGGAATACCACAGACAAAATCAGCCTCCACATCATCCCTCCGTGCCAGAAAGGCTCCGCATCTGTAACGGCATTCATCCACATTTATGCCTTCATAATAAGAGGGAGGATAACCGTAATAAACCCACAAAAATGCACATATCTGCATTTTGTCTCCTGGTTTTCTGAGCTGCTTATAGCCACTTGCCGTAACATGAATTATTTCTCCCGGACCAAGGTAATAATCCAGTTCAAATCCTGTATTCGGAAATGAGCATGATTCAGAAGCAACCGCATAAGCATCCTGCTTCCTCCCTATTACTACCGGTGTTCTTCCGTACTTGTCTCTTGCCGCAATGATCCCTTCTTCAGTGAGAATCATCAATGAACATGATCCTTTTACACTATCAAATACATTCTCAATACCCGCAACAAAAGTGTCTTTTTCGCAAATAATATTGGCGACAACTTCGGTGGGATTTATATTGCCTTCAAAATTTTCAGTGAAATGTTTTTTCTGATTCAGGAATTTCATTTCAAGTTCTGAAATGTTTATGATGCGGCTTACCGTGACAATCGCAAAACGTCCCAGGTGAGAATTGAATAATATCGGCTGCGGGTCTGTATCGCTTATGATTCCCATTCCCGAGTTTCCTGCAAAGGTCTTCAGCTCATCTTCAAACTTAGACCTGAAATATGAGTTTTCAAGGGTGTGAATTGAACGTCTGAATCCTTTATCCGGAACAATAAACACCATGCCTGCCCGTTTCGTACCAAGGTGGGAATGATAATCTGTACCATAGAATACTTCATTAATGCATTCCTTCCTGGAGACCACACCAAAAAAACCACTCATATTGTTGAATATTAAAAAGTTAAAATATTATTGTTATTCCGTAAATTTAATCATTGGATCAATATTATTATAAGTTCTTATATATTATTATTTTTGCACACCTATAACATTTTTAAAATCAGCTGAATGACGGAAACAAACAAAGAGGCTCTTGCAGTTCAGGAGAAGAAAAGAGGTGCTCCTGTTGGCTTGATTGCCATAACAATAATTATGGCAGGAGCTCTGATATTCATGGTTGCCATGTATTTCGACAAGAAAAACAAAATGACAGCAATGGAAAATGAGCTGACTTGGGAAAAAGATTCCCTGGCAAACGAGTTAAGGATAATGATGCATAACTTTGACACGCTTAAAACAGACAATGACAGTCTCAATGCAAGGCTTGAAAGGGAAAAGCAGAGAATTCTCCAGCTTCTTGCAGTAAATGCTTCCAATATTCAGCTGATCAGGAAATACAGGAATGAGATTTCAACAATGAGGGATATAATGAAAAGTTATATTGTGCAAATTGATTCCCTTAATACAAGGAATAAGATCCTTATAGCTGAAAACACCCAGATCAGGCAGGAATACAAAAAAGTTCAGAATACAAATGTTGAGCTTGAAAAAGTGAAGGAGGTGCTGAGCACCAAGGTTGAAATAGCTTCAGTTATCCAGGCAAAAAATATTGTTGCGGCTGCCCTCAACAAGAAGAGAAAGGAAACTACAAAAATCAACCTTCTTGATAAGCTCAGAATCTGTTTCACCCTGCGGGAAAATCCGATTGCCGAAGCCGGACAGAAAGAGGTTTTCATGAGAGTGATCCGCCCTGATTCTCTGGTCATTACCAGCAGTTCTGATAATATTTTTACTTTTAATGGTAAAAAGCTGATCTTTTCAGCAAACCGGATTGCTGATTATATGAACCAGGATATTGAAATGTGCATCTACCTTGATAACACCGGTGATTTCATCCCCGGGAATTACAATGTTGAGCTTTATCTGGAGAACAACATGATAGGCCAGACTAATTTCATGCTGACCAAGAGGTGATTATCTGTCTCCCGGAACCATAAATTCGGAAATAATGTTATCAGATATCATTTTGCCCTGATTCGTAAGGACCAGGTTTTTTTTGTCGAGTTTCATCATTCCGTAATCAATGAATTTACCCGAGAGGTTAATGACATAATCATAACTCTCCTTTTCAAAAATTCTTTCAAGGTAATCAAGGTCGATACCCCACATGGTCCTGAGCGATGTCATTATATATTCATTGAATCTTGTTTTCAAGTCCAGTTCTTCCTTTTCATAGAATATTGTTCCGTTATCCACATACCTTATATACTTCTTCACATCAGATATGTTCCACTGCCGCGAATATCTGTTGAATGAATGAGCTGACGGACCGAGACCGATATAAGGTACCTGTTTCCAGTAATTTGTGTTGTGAACTGAAAAATATCCCGGTTTCCCGAAATTTGATATCTCATAATGGATAAAACCGGCTGATTCTGTTTTTCGTACAAGAATATTGAATTCGCTGTTGCTTTTTTCCTCATCACTCTCTTCAAATAATCCTTTTTCTTTCATTTTGCCGAAAACCGTTCCCGGTTCTATTGTAAGATGATAGGCAGACAGATGTTTAATATCATAGGAAAGAGACTGGTCAAGATTTGATTCCCATTCTTTGAGGCTCATCCCGGGAATGCCATATATAAGATCAATGGTTACGTTTTCGAATCCTGCCCTGAAAGTGTCCTTCAGGGCTTTGGATGCCTGTTCTGCGCTATGCCTTCTGTTAAGCATCCTGAGGTCAGGATCACGCCATGATTGAATACCCAGGCTTATGCGGTTAAAACCTGCTTTTTTAAGGCCTTTCAGATAATCCGGAGTTATGTCGTCAGGATTTAATTCAATTGTTGTTTCACAGGATGGTTCAGTAGAAAACCTTGTTTTAAGCTGATCCAGGATCATTTCGAGGTCCTTTACAGATAGTACTGATGGTGTGCCTCCGCCAAAATAAATAGTTGAAATCGCTTCGTTTCCTGTATAATTCTGCCTGATTTCTGCTTCCTTCTGTAATGCAAGGAGAAAAGAAGAATGATTTTCCGGTGAAACAATATGATAAAAATCGCAATAATTGCACAATTTTTTACAGAAGGGAATATGGATATAGATACCTGCCATTTATAATAATTGCAACATCTAAATTTAGAAATAAAATACCATTCTATTGATTAAATTTGCATCAAACAAAAAGTATGGTAAGGAAAAATATATTGTCAATACTGTTTGCGGTTATTATTGCGTGGCTGAGCCTGGCTGATGCCGGTGATTTCAATAAAGTGTCTTTCCTGAATTTTCGGGGCGCTGATAAAATAGTTCATTTCGGCATGTATTTCTTTTTTATGTCGATAATAACTTATGAAAACAGGAACAACATAGGCAGAATTAATGTTCTTTTTCTTATTGGTCTTATTCCTTTCTTTTATGGGGCGTTTATGGAGGTCCTGCAGATATTTATGCCAACAAACAGGACAGGATCAGTTATTGACCTTATTTTCAATCTGAGCGGAATACTGGTTTCAATTATTGCTTGTCTGGTAATCAGGCCTTTCAGAAAGCAGATTATTAAATAATTATCTTTTTTGTGCTTCCTGCTTTTTTTACCAGGTCATTAACTGTTGTATTGCTGAATAATTTAATGAGGGTTTCACGCAGATATATATAGTCATCATGAACGGGGCACGGGTCTTTTTCACGATCCACGCACCTGCATGATGTATTGTGAATGATACAGTTACTGAAAAGGGAGTCTCCGTCAATTGTTTTGACAATATCAAGAAGGGAAATTTTTCCGGGATCTTTCTGCAAAGAAAATCCACCGTGAGGCCCTTTAAGCGAAATGAGTATTTTCTGCCTGGCAAGCTGCTGCAAAATCTTTGCAAGAAAAGGTGTCGGAAGCCCCAGATCTCCCGAAATTTGTTTTATTCCGGTTTTACCTTTTTCTTTTGGCTGGCTTGCAATATATATCAAAGCCCTGATTCCGTATTTACATGAATTTGAAAGCATTTCAGTACATTTTTAAACTTATCTTGTCAATTCTTGGTTTGTGCCTGCCTCCTTCAAATTCGGTCTCAAGAAACGTTTTAACTATAAGATATGCTTCTGCTTCATTTATGAACCATCCCGGCATTGCACATATGTTGGCATCATTATGAGCTCTGGCAAGCCTGCTGATTTCTTCGTTCCAGCATAAAGCTCCTCTGATTCCCTGGTGCTTGTTCACTGTCATATTCATTCCGTTTCCCGTCCCGCATATTGTTATTCCAAGGTCATATTCACCTGATGATACTGCAGCTGCCATCGGATGTCCGAAATCAGGATAATCAACAGGTTCCTTGCCGGAAGCTCCTAAATCCTTGATTTCATAATTCATTTTTTTCACATATGGTATCAGGAGCTCCTTTAAATAAAAGCCCGCATGGTCTGAAGTAATTGCGATCTTTTTCTTTTTCATATTTAAATCGTTAGCGTAATTCATTGCTAATTTAAGAAAATAATATTCTTTTATCTTTTTTGCTGGTTTGTATTATTTTTGATTGAATGATATTGTTTAAAAACATGTTTATTTAATATTGATAAATATGGAAAATAAAGAACAATACCTGTTTTAATCTGATTTTAAATGTTGCTTCTTTTCTTCTTATCAAATAATATCAATATGTAAACCGGCAATAAACAGTAAAAAACTTACATTTGTTCAACTATCACTATCAACAATTCAATACTAACAATTGTTAATAAGAGCAGTAATGGTCTGATTTACAAAAAGGGTACATTTTTTGATCTGTTTAAAAGTTGTTTACCTTATGATGATTATGAAAAAACCAAATAATTTCATTATATTTTCTTAACACAATTAACAGCATATCAATAACATCATAATTAAACTAATTTAAATCAATATATTTTATATAGTTGTTAATTAGAAAGGACAAAAGTGAAAAAACAGATAAACTATATTGATGAAATCAAAAAGCTGAAGAAAGAAAAGAATGTCATTATTCTGGCTCATTATTACCAGACAGGAGACATCCAGGACCTTGCTGATTTTATCGGGGATAGTCTTGCATTGTCGCAAAAAGCAGCTGATAATGATGCTGATATAATTTTGTTTGCAGGTGTAAAATTCATGGCGGAAACAGCCAAAATCCTGGCTCCTGAAAAAAAGGTTCTTCTTCCTGATATGAATGCAGGCTGTTCTCTTGCTGATTCGTGCAAGGCAGAGGATTTCAGGAGATTTATTGAAAAGAACCCGGGAAGAACAGTAATTACTTATGTTAATACAACAGCAGAGATTAAAGCACTGTCAGATATATGCTGCACTTCTTCAAATGCAGTGGAAATAGTTAATTCACTGCCTGCCGGCGAAAAGATAATATTTGCTCCTGACAGAAATCTTGGAAATTATGTTATTAATAAGACAGGAAAGGATATAGTGGTGTGGAACGGCACATGTCATGTTCATGAAGAATTTTCACTTGAAGCAATTATCAGGTTAAAGGAAAACAATCCTGAAGCGAAAATAATAGTTCATCCTGAATGCGAACTGCCTGTAAGAATGATTGCTGATTTTATAGGATCAACTTCAGCATTGCTTCAGTTTACTCAGAAAGACAATGCAAGATGCTATATTATCGCTACAGAACCAGGCATAATTCATCAGATGAAAAAATATATGCCTGAAAAAGAATATATACCTGCTCCTCCCAGGGATTCAACTTGCGGATGCAGTGAATGTAATTTCATGAAGCTTATTACGGTGAAGAAAATTTATGAATGCCTTAAAAATGAAAAACCAGAAATATTTGTTGATAAGGATATAATAAAAGATGCCATAAAACCGATTAAAAGAATGATTGATATTTCAAAAAAGCTTGGTATTTAGAAAATGAAAAGAATAATTGTTATAATATTTACTTTTCTTGCTGCTGTTGATGGATTTACACAAACAGGACAGGAAATTAAAGATGGATATCAGATATTTAAATATCCTAACGGGGCAGTATCAAGCAAAGGATTTATAAGGAACGGTAAGCCTGACGGGTACTGGATAAGCTATTATGTAACGGGCATCAGGAAATCGGAAGGAATGTACAGGAATTTTATGCTTGACAGTATATGGCTGTTCTTTGATCAGACAGGAGACACGACAGACAGGATAAGCTACCTGTTCGGAAAGAAAAACGGGTACTATTTAAAGTATAGAAAAGATATTTCCAGTGGACTTTATATATGGTCAAAAGAACTTTATGCAGGAGACAGGAAAGAAGGTACGGCTTATATTTACTTTGCTGACGGAAAAATACAGCAAACAATTGCATATAATGCAGGAAAGAAAGAAGGATTATCAAAAGAATATGACAAAGACGGAAATGTTATAACTCTACTGGAATATAATAATGATTTTCTTGTCAGCAGGGAGAAAATAAACAGGACTGACAACAACCGTCTGAAACAGGGAGTGTGGAAGGAGTTTTATCAAAACGGCGCCATAAAGAATGAAAAAACATATAAAGATGATCTTCTTCACGGGTATTATAAAGAATATGATACACGCGTAAACCTGGTGCTTACAATGTTATATGACAATGGCGCAATAGTTAAATCACGCGTTGAAGATGAACCTGATATTGAAGTTGTTAACAGATATGACAGTGATGGAAAACTTATATACAGCGGACCATTCAGAAATAACATTCCTGTGGGGGTGCACAGAGAGTACGGTAAAGACGGAAAAGTAAGCAACGCTTTCATCTACAATGACAATGGGTTGTTGCTGTCGGAAGGGATTGTTGATGAAGCGGGAAACCAGAACGGGCGATGGAAGGATTATTACCCGGATAAGAAGATCAGGGCGGAAGGCACATATAATGACAACAGAAAGGCAGGTTTGTGGAAATTCTATAACACTGAATCGAAAGTTGAACAGACAGGATCCTATAATAGCGGCAGGCCTGACGGATTATGGACATGGTTCTATGATAACGGATCAGTACTCAGGGAAGAAGAGTATTTTCAGGGTCAGCGCGATGGTTTATATACAGAATACTCAACAGAAGGTGAAATTATCGCAACAGGTCAATATTCGGACGGAGAAAAGAATGGAGAGTGGAAATTCAAATCAGGTGATTTTACCGAGGAAGGCAAATATATAATAGGACTTAAGGACGGACAATGGAAATCCTATTACGAAAGCGGCAAGCTGAAATTCAAGGGTAACTATATTCAGGGAAATCCCGATAAGCAACACCTGTATTACTATGAATCAGGGAAGGTGAAGGAAGAACAATATTACCAGATGGGAATACGGCAGAAAACATGGAAAAAATTCGATGAAGAAGGGATTCCCCTGCTGGTAATTACCTATAAAGATGATATTGAGATAAGCATAAACGGGGTTAAAATAAATCTTCCTGAAAGCGATACCAAGCTGATAAAATAGTTACTTTGCTTTATGGAAGAGGATTTCAATATCAGAAAAGAAAATATTGTACTAGCTGACAGGGAATTTGAAAAACAACTCCGTCCTTTGTGCTTCGATGATTTCAAGGGACAGAAGCAGGTAATTGACAATCTGAAAGTATTTGTTACCGCTGCTAAGCAAAGGGGTGAATCGCTTGATCATGTTCTGCTCCACAGCCCGCCAGGTCTTGGAAAGACAACCCTGGCAAATATAATTTCAAACGAGCTCAAGGTAAATCTAAGGGTGACGTCCGGACCAGTCCTGGATAAACCAGGCGACCTTGCAGGTCTTTTGACAAATCTTGAAGACGGGGATGTGCTTTTCATTGACGAAATACACCGTCTCAGCCCGGTTGTTGAAGAATATCTGTATTCAGCAATGGAGGATTTTCAGATAGATATTATGATTGATAAAGGACCAAGTGCACGTTCTGTACAGTTGACACTCAATAAATTCACTCTTATAGGTGCCACAACAAGATCCGGACTGCTGACCAGTCCTCTGAGAGCCAGGTTTGGAATAAAATTCCACCTGGAATATTATGATCATGAGGTGCTCACGGGAATCGTAAAGCGCTCCGCAAGAATTCTTGATGTTAAAATAGATGAAAAGGCCGCAGTGGAAATTGCGAAAAGAAGCCGGGGGACACCAAGAATTGCCAATGCACTGCTGCGCAGGATCAGGGATTTTGCCCAGGTCAAGGGAACCGGAAAAGTTGATATTGAAATAACAAAATATGGGCTTAATGCACTTAATATTGACCAGTACGGGCTTGATGAAATGGACAACAGGATACTTGCAGCCGTTATCAATAAGTTTAACGGAGGACCTGTCGGACTAAATACCATTGCAACTGCCGTAAGCGAAGAAAGCGGAACAATAGAGGAAGTATATGAGCCTTTCCTTATTAAAGAGGGTTTTCTGAAAAGAACTCCTCGCGGAAGAGAAGCCACAGAACTGGCCTATAAACATCTTGGAAAACAATTCGGACACAGGGAAGGCACCCTGTTCTGAGTTAATTCAACTCAGTACATTACTGATCTTTTCCAACCCTTTTTTATTAAGTATTCTGATCTTTCTGCCATTAAGCTCAACAAGCCGGTCTGACTTAAATTCTGAAAGAAGCCTGATAACCGACTCTGTTGCTGTACCCACAATATTTGCCAGTTCTTCGCGGGTAAGGGAAATCTGGAGATAATTCTGCGCATCAAGACCGAATTCGTTGACAAGGAGCAGAATAATCTCAGCCAGCCTTTCACGCACGGTTTTCTGGGCTATGTCGGTAATAAATGCATTGGCCTCACCCAGTTCATGGCAGGCCAGCTTAAGAAGCTCATGAGCAAAAGAGGAATTGGTTTTAACAAGTTTTATAAGAATTTCTGATGGTATAAAACACACCTGGCTGTCTTCTATAACCTTGGCTGAAGTACAGGCAGGTTCATTGCTGAGAACGCTGCGATATGCAATTATGTCACCGGGTTTTGCAAAGCGTATTATCTGCTCTTTACCGTCAAATCCGGTCTTGAATACCTTGATGATTCCCTTATGAACACAATAAAAACCGCTGATCCTGCTTCCCTCGTTGTAAAGAATTTCACCCCGTTTGAACTGCCGGAATTCCTTTTCAAAATTGATCACATCAACCTCATCGTGAGTGAGGTGTTTGAAAATGGCACCGGACTCCAAAGCACACTTATCACAAAAAGGAACCGGAATTTCATGCTGCTTCATATCATTCCCTGAATATTTTTAAGAATCAACAATGATCAGATAATAATTGTTCGCTGATTTTATAATGCAGTTCTGAACTGTTCAAGAAAACGTATGTCATTTTCAAAATACAGACGAAGATCATTGACCTGGTATTTCAACATGGCAGGCCGTTCAATTCCCATTCCGAACGCAAATCCTGTATATTTATTACTATCAATGCTGCTTGCTTCCAGAACAGCGGGATGTACCATACCGCAACCAAGGACTTCAAGCCAGCCGGTATATTTACACACATTGCACCCCTTTCCTCCGCAAATACTGCAGCTGATGTCCATTTCAGCAGAAGGTTCAGTAAAAGGGAAATATGAAGGCCTGAGGCGTATCTTGGTATCCTTGCCGAACATTTCACGTGCATAAAACAACAACGTCTGACGAAGGTCTGCAAAAGAAACATTCTCATCAATATAAAGACCTTCAACCTGATGGAATATGCAGTGAGCCCTTGCTGATATCGCTTCATTCCTGAACACCCGTCCCGGAGAAATTGTCCGGATGGGCGGTTTCTGATTTTCCATGACCCGTACCTGTACCGAGGAAGTATGTGTACGAAGCACAATGTCTTCAGGACTTGAATCTTCCGGCGAAATCCTTGATATGTAAAAGGTATCCTGCATATCCCTGGCCGGATGTTCCGGTGCAAAATTCAGCTTTGTGAAAACATGGTTATCATCTTCAATTTCAGGTCCTTCAGATACTGTAAAGCCTATGCGTTCAAAAATCTCTATTATTTCATTCCTTATAATTGATATCGGATGCCGGGATCCTGAAAGCCATGGAACAGAGGGGCGCGTAAGATCATCTGCCCGTGAAGACAGATCTTCAGGATGAAGGCTGATTTTCAAAATGTTAAATTTTTCCTGTGCTGACTGTTTCAGGATATTCAGCCTCTGCCCTATTTCTTTTTTCTCTGATGCCGGAACATTCCTGAATTCCTCGAACAACTCTGAAATGAGACCTTTCTTGCTCAGGAATTTAAGACGGAACGATTCAAGTTCATCACTGTTTCCGGCAGTAAAGGATGAAATTTCAGCAATGAGATTATCTATTTTATTGAACATTAAGAATACTATATAACAAATTATTTGCTGACGATTTTAATATTAAGAATCCTGATGTCGCTGAGAGGCTTATCTGTTTCGTCCGTTTTAACAGCAGCAATCCTGTCAACAACGTCCAATCCATTAAGAACTTCACCAAAGACAGTATATGTGCCATCAAGCCGTGGAACTCCACCGATTGTCTTGTAGGCAGTACGCTGGACCTCAGGAATTTTATAGCTGCCTTCAGTAGTAAGATAATTGAACATTTTCACTGAAGCTTTCTCCTGAATTTCGCTGTCTGGAAGCGGAACACCTGAAGAGACAGAGCTGTCGGCAATCTGATGAATAAACTTATTGAATAAAGCTCTTTTGATATTGTTGTTTATCATTTCTTCAGCCTGGTTTAGCTGATCATCAGTTAATTTTACTCCCTGAACAATATAGAAATGTGTGCCGGAAGACCTCATAGCGGGATTAACATCATTCCCCTCGCGGGCAGCAGCCAGGGCTCCTTTTTTATGAAAAAGCTGTTTATTGAATTCAGATGGAATTGTATAGGTGTTTAATGAATCGGCATTTTTATCAATAGGCTCAGAGCGTGTCAGCGGATCTCCTGCCTGAATCATAAAGCCATTAATTATACGGTGAAAAGATATCCCCTCATAAAAGCCCGAGTTTACAAGCTTGATAAAATTATCCCTGTGAACCGGCGTTTCATTATAGAGCATAAGTTTAATATCACCAAGGGTGGTTTTCATAACAATCACAGTATTCTCATTACCTCCCGGAGTATTGCAGGAAATAACTGAAAATAAAACAGAAAGGAATAGAATCCTGACAGCTGTTTTGTTCATGAATATTGACTTTTGGTTAATAATGTTGTGCAATTCTGAAAGCAAAGATATTTAACTTTGGGCGATCACGAAAGAAAAAGAATTATTATATTAAATAAACCAGGGTGGACGAAATCCGGACATTAGCAAAGCAAACAGCCATATATGGTTTCGGAACCATCGTTCCGAGATTCCTGAACTATGGCATAATGACTTTCTTCTATACAAGGTATTTTGAAAAAGCCGAATACGGAGTTGTGACAGAGCTCTATGCCTGGATGATGCTTTTGCTGATAATCCTTACGTACGGCATGGAGACAGGATTTTTCAGGTTTGCACAAAAAAAAGAGGATTCTGAAAGAGTATACAGCACGGCACTTCTCAGTCTGCTGATAACATCTTCAGTGTTTCTGATAATAGTAAATATCTTCATAAATCCTTTTTCTGCACTTCTTAATTACAGCGGGAATCACGATTATATAAAACTATTTGCAGGAATTGTTGCCATTGACGCATTTACTGCTATACCCTTTGCGTGGCTGAGAAAGGAAAACAAGCCGGTTGTATTCAGCATTATTAAGATTACCAATGTAATTATTACAATTCTTACGGTATTATTTCTGCTGATTGTTGCACCGGGCATTTATGAAAAAAACAACGGGTGGTTCAGATCTGTTTACAATCCAGAATACCGAGTGGGTTATGTTTTTGTGGCAAACCTTGTGGGAAGCATTGCAACACTGATAATGCTTCTGCCATACATTATAAGGATCAAACCAGTTTTGGACAAAGCAATATGGCAAAGAATGCTGAATTATTCATTTCCGTTACTTATCGCAGGACTGAGCGGGTCGTTGAATGATGCCCTGGATAAGGTAATTATACGAAGAATGATTGGTGAAGAAAAAGGACTAGAAACAGTTGGAGAATATGGTGCAGGATATAAAATTGCTGTTTTAATGGCCTTATTTATACAGATGTTCAGATTTGCGGCAGAACCATTTTTCTTTGAAAGGGCAAAATACAATAATGCAAAACAGACATATGCTTATGTAATGAAGTACTTTATAATTATAATGCTTATTATCTACCTTGGAATTAACTTATATATATCGGGTTTTCAGTTTATTATAGGAGCAGATTTCAGAAAAGCCATAGTTGTTGTACCGATTATAAGCATGGGATACCTTCTTTACGGAGTTTACATAAATCACAGTATCTGGTACAAGCTTAATGATCTTACCAGGTTCGGAATATATATAACATTAATAGGAACATTAATTACAGTTATCATAAACGTTCTGCTGATTCCCGTTTATGGATATATGGCTTCTGCCTGGGCACATGTGGCATCATATGGAGCAATGATAATAATGTCATTCATCTTTGCAGAAAAGCATTATAAAATAGTATACAATATGGTGGAACTTATACCTTATTTTGTGCTGGCAACCGGAATGGTTATTTTTAGCTGCATTTTCACTTATAAAAGCATATTATCTGAACTGGTTATTAATACAATATTAATCGCTGCCTTCATTGGCTATGCGCAATATAAAGACAAACTATTAACCGTTTTCATGAGAAAAAACAATATATGAAGATTAAAAGAAATACTGCATTATTGATATTAATATCGGTTGTATTGGCGTATTCGTGCGGGAATAAAATAACACCATCGGCAATAGGCAGCACAAAGGAATATGATTCTATAAAATTTGATTACTTTTTTGTGGAAGCAGTAAAGCTAAAAATGATGGGGAACGGCGGGGAGGCCCTGAGATTTTTTGAGCAGTGCCTGAAGATAAATCCGGAAAGCAGTGCCACATACTTCATGATAGCCCAGATAGTTGCAGCGAATGGTGACGTCAGATCTGCAAAGAAATACATTCATATGGCAATTAACATAGAACCTGAAAATATTTGGTATCTAATGATGGCGGCAGGAATATATTATCAGGAGCAAAAGCTCGACAGTGCAATTATATACTATGAAAAAGCAGTTACCTGTTATCCTGAAAAGGAAGATATGAAAATGACACTGGCAAACCTGTATTCAGAAAACAGAAAATATGAAGAGGCAAATTTGATTTTTAAAAGCCTGGACGAAAAATACGGAATTAATGAGTCATCTACGGTTAGCGCGGTTAAAAACCTTATTTGGGCGGAAAAATATGATGACGCGATGGAAAAGACAAAGCAACTGCTGGAAGTATATCCAGATGAAATTTTGTACAATGGATTACTGGCGGAAATATATCGCGGTAAAGGAGAATCCGCAAAAGCTATGGAAGTATATACCAGGCTTATGGAACGAAATCCGGATAATCCTGAAACACAATTATCACTATGTGATTTTCTGATAACAGAAGAAAAATATGATGAATTATTTTTGCTGCTGAATTCGGTTATACTGAACAGCCTGGTTTTGAGGGAAGACAAAATTTCACTTTTTGCCAGGCTTATTGGGATAAAGGATCTGGTTAAGCAAAGAATTGATCAGCTTCAGATAGCAATGATGGTGCTTGAGGCTGAGTACAGGAATGATCATATAGTACAGCTATTAAGACCAGAGCTTCTTGCACAGGAGAAAAGATATAAGGATGCTGCGGCAAGGCTTGAGGAAGTGATAAAAAGCCAGCCTGAAAATTATTTTGCATGGGAGAAGCTTTTACTTGTTTATCTTGACTCAGGCGATTCAGGAAAGCTCGAAGAAAGAGGAAAGGAA
>Ga0154607_1246_pt2 | contig 30423 bp, 24 predicted proteins | sample Rifle2008BG13ft_FD_116036 | JGI IMG/M metagenome (GOLD analysis project Ga0154607, IMG submission 116036) | Bacteroidetes bacterium RBG_13_43_22 | reverse complement strand
AGGTCAGAAGCGATGTTAGCAGAATAAGTCTTTTGATCATTTTCACCAGGTCTAAATCGTATTGTAAACCTCACATCCTCAGATTAGTATTCCGGTGTAATACCGTGAAGAGGTTTAGTCCTTTCAATCTCAATAATTAAAGATGCTAATATAGCAGAAATATTAAGAAATGGGCAAATTGTTATTATCCTTTTTTTTAAAGCGGGATGATGATTTTATCAACCTGCCTCATGATGATGATTAAAAGGGCTATTAATCGGACATCAGGCAATTTCACCTGAATAATTTTCAAGTATCTCTTTTACCCTGTTCAGGAATTTTCCGGCAAGAGCGCCATCAATGACCCTGTGATCATAACTCAGTGAAAGTATCATTACCTGGCGTATAGCAATAACATCGCCATCAGGTGTCTCAATGACCGCAGGTACCTTTCTTACTGCACCTGTTCCAAGGATGGCTGCCTGGGGCTGGTTTATTATTGGAGTTCCTGCAAGATTATTGTAACTGCCGAAATTGGTGATCGTAAACGTGCCACCCGTTATTTCGTCGGGCTTAAGCTTATTGTTTCTGGCTCTATCAGCAAGATCATTGACGCTTTTTGCCAGTCCTGTCAGGTTCTTTTCGTTTGCATTCTTTATGACCGGTACGATTAGATTTCCGTCAGGAAGTGCCGTAGCCATTCCTATGTTTATATTCTTTCTTTTGACTATATTATTCCCTTCAACTGATATATTGATCATCGGGAATTCATACAATGCTCTTGCTGCGGCATCAATAAAAATAGGAGTGAGGGTTAGTTTCTGCCCTTCAGCTGCCAGGAATTTGTCCTTTACATTGTTCCTCCAGTTCACCAGCTTTGTGACATCGGCATCTATAAACGAAGTTACATGTGGTGATGTCTTCTTTGAAAGAACCATATGCTCTGCAATAAGCCTTCGCACCCTGTCCATTTCTATGATCTCATCACCGGATGAGCGCCTGGCTTCAGATGCAGGTTTAACGGCTGTTTCCTTTTTCCCGGGCACTTCTTCAGTTTCCCGGGCTTTCTTCCTCAGGTCGAGCAGTCTGATTAAATCGTCCCTGGTGATCCTTCCGTCCATTCCTGTTCCATTGAGTGCATCGAGTTCGGCATAGCCTATACCCTCACGTGCTGCGATACTCCTCACCAGCGGAGATATGAACTTTCCTGAAGGAGTCCGGCTCCTCAGGTTATGTGACAGATCCTCGACTTCTTTTTTCTCATTCTTTACTTCTGTTATTGTCTCACGTATCCTTTCGACTTCCTTCTCAACCATTTTTTCTTTCCCGGGAGCAGACACGGCTTTGCTTTCAATTACTGCAAGCACCTCACCTACCTTTACCACAGAGCCTTCCCCTGCCATGATTTGCACAATAGTTCCTTCTGCAGGAGATGGCACTTCTGAATCAACCTTGTCAGTGGCAACTTCAACAAGCGGATCATCCTCCTTTACCACAGTACCCGCCGAAACCAGCCATTTGGTTACTGTTGCTTCAATTACTCCTTCTCCCATTGCGGGAAGCAATATGTTCATGCCTGCCATTTCCCTTTCGTTTTTTGGTGATGATTACTAACCAAATAACATTTAAAATGGGAAATTGTTTGAAATAACTGAAGGACTCTGAAACAATTATCTGTACAGATTCCGGAACCGGTTCAGTACTCAACTGGTCAATATTACCCGGCATTTCCCCCTTCATATCACCATTGTCAATACTAACCCTTCAGGTGATTCTATTCTTATTCTCTGTGGAAGAGATCAGGTTCATTTATTTATCTGCCGGATAGTTCATCACTTATAACCCCGGCAAGCCGCCTGACACCTTCCTCAATTACCTCAGGTTTAGAATATGAAAAGTTGATGCGCATCGTATTATGCCCGGCATTATTACAGAAGAATGTTGATCCTGAGACAAATGCGACGTTTTTCTCAATGGCTTTACGGAAGATTTTATCGGTGTCTGTATTGCGGGGCAGCGTTACAAAGAGAAACAGTCCCCCCTCCGGTTCTGTCCATGTCACACCAGCAGGCATATACTTCCTGAAACACTCTATCATGTGATTGCGCCTTTCACTGTAAAGGGCGATTGTCTTACTGAGATTCTTCTCGAGCAGACCTTTTTCAAGATAACGGGCAATGATCTTCTGTACAAAAGCTGATGTGCATAGATCGGCTGTCTGTTTTGCCATCACAATCTTATCGAGTATTTCAGGGTTGCCTAATATCCAGCCGACCCTGAACCCCGGAGCAAAGATCTTTGAGAAGGTGCACAGGGTTAATACCCTGCCGCTGTTGTCAAGCTGGTAGATCATGCGCTGAGGCTCTCCGCTGAAACGGACATCACGGTAGGGGCTATCCTCCACTATCAGGATGTCATACCTTTGTGCTATTTCAATTATTCTGATCCTCCTCTCTTCAGTAAGAGTGATCCCTGCCGGATTCTGAAAATCAGGAATTATGTAGATGAATTTTATTGTTCTGTCAAGCTCCCTGAGGCTGATAATTGTCTCTTCAAGCTCATCCGGCTTCATTCCCTTTTCATCCAGTGAGATCCCTTTCAGCTTTGCGCCATAAGCGGTAAAAGCATTGAGTCCGCCCAGGTAAGAAGGAAGTCCGCACAACACATAATCACCAATGTCAATGAAAATTCTTCCAATAAGGTCAAGGGCTTGCTGAGATCCCGTAACAATGATGATGTTGTCAATACTAAGATTCAGTCCGTCGCGTTTATGCTTTTCAACAATCATTTTGCGAAGCAGTGTATCACCCTCGGTAGTGCTGTACTGAAGGGCACAGGCTCCGTCTTTTTCAAGAACCTCAAGTGCTATCTCCTTCAGGTCTTCAACCGGAAACGTTTCAGGGGCCGGGAGCCCTCCTGCAAAAGATATCATATCAGGATTCTCGAGGTGTTTCAGTATCTCTCTTATTGCGGAGCGTTTCATGCTCTTTCCTGAATTCGAAAGGAATTTATTCACGGATGTCATCATTGATGGTAAGGATTGCGGTTATTTATAGCCCTTCCGAGTGTTATTTCATCAGTATATTCAAGCTCATCGCCGATAGCAACTCCCCTGGCCAGTGTAGTTATAAGTGTATTATAGACACTTAATTTCCTGAACAGATAATAATTGGTCGTATCTCCTTCCATGGTGGCGCTGAGTGCCAGGATTATTTCCTTTATTCCGCCGGCTTTTACCTTATCCTCAAGGGAGTCGATCTTGAGGTCCGAAGGACCTATGCCGTCAATAGGTGATATTATCCCTCCGAGTACATGATATAGTCCCCTGTACTGTCGGGTGTTCTCGACAGCCATTACATCCTGTATGTTTTCCACTACACACAATACCGATTTGTCACGTTTTTCATCATTGCAGATATTGCAAATCTCGGTATCGGAAATATTATTGCATACCTTGCAGTAATGGATGCCTTCATGGAGCTTAAGCATGCTTTCCCCAAATCTTCTCACCTCTTCAGGATCTCTTCCAAGCAGGTTCATTACCAGCCTGAAAGCAGTCTTCCTTCCTATCCCGGGAAGCGATGCAAACTCATTCACCGCATTTTCCAGGAGGCGTGAAGGGAACTCGGTAAAGCTCATATCGGATAGTTTTAGACAAAATTAATCCAATTATTATTCTTTTTGATGACTATTGGATTTTTTGCCTTGCTTTCTTTTTGTTATCCTTGCAAGTTAATTTTTCCTGCTATGTCGCCCGCCCTGATACTTGGAATATTCCTGATATATACCTCATTATTGTTTTTTGTAACCTGGTTAACAGCGAGGAGGGCTAACGACCAGTCATTTTTTATCGGGAACAGAAAATCCCCGTGGTTTGTTGTGGCATACGGAATGATCGGCGCTTCTCTCTCTGGTGTGACATTCATGTCAGTTCCGGGATGGGTCAGGGACACACAGTTCAGCTATATGGTTGTTGTCCTTGGATACCTGGTGGGTTATTTCGTGATAGCCATGGTGCTGATGCCGATGTACTACAGGCTAAGGCTCACAACTATATATTCCTATCTTGATCAGAGGTTTGGATTCTGGTCGTACAAGACCGGTGCGGGATTTTTCATACTGTCAAGGACACTGGGAGCCTCACTCAGGATGTTCCTGGTTATATACGTATTACAGGTATTTGTCTTTGATGCCTGGAATATTCCGTTCTGGCTTAATGCTCTTATCTTTATCATCCTTATTATCCTGTATACTTTTAAAGGCGGTATCAGAACCATAGTGTATACCGATATGCTTCAGACGACATTCATGCTTCTCGCGGTCATTCTGTCTATTTTATATATAAGCAAGGGTCTCGGAGCATCAGTCCCGGAGCTTTTTTCGAAAATCACCCATAGCGATTTATCAAGGATGTTCATAACCGACTGGCACCATGAGAGGCACTTCCTGAAACAGTTTTTCTCAGGGATGTTCATTACGATAACCATGACGGGACTTGACCAGGAGATGATGCAGAAGAACCTGAGCTGCAAAAACCTGAAGGAGGCTCAGAAGAATATGTTTACGTTCAGCGGCATTCTGGTTTTTGTAAATCTGCTTTTCCTTTTTCTCGGATCATTCTTATTCTTATATTCACAGAGCAGGGGAATAATTGTTGCAGCTTCCGATGAACTTTTTCCGACCATAGCCATTAACTACCTCGGACCGGTGGCAGGACTGGTTTTCATGATAGGGCTGATTTCTGCTGCTTTTCCAAGTGCTGACGGAGCACTTACCTCGCTGACCACCTCAGTAAGTATCGACTTTCTCGGACTTGATAAAAGGAAGGATCTGACTGAAAAGAAAGCAACCATGATCAGGTATGGTGTTCATGTCACAGTCGCCCTGGTGTTTTTTATAAGCATTCTGATATTCAGCAAACTGAATGACAAAGCTGTAATTGATAAGCTGTTTACTATTGCAGGATACACTTACGGTCCGCTTCTCGGTCTTTATACATTCGGACTATTTACAAAACGGAAAGCAAATGACAGGCTGACACCTTTTATTGCCATATTATCACCATTAATCTGTATACTGCTTAACACATTCTCGGAAGAACTCTTAGGCGGATATAAATTCGGATTTGAAATGATCCTGGTTAACGGATTTCTGACATTTGCAGGGGTATGGTTTTTCAGCAGGAAAAACAGTTAACGGATCTCTGATTCTCCTGTTTCCTCTGTTTCTTCAGGTTCTTCCTTCTTAACCAATACATTGATCTTTTTATATGGGATATTCCACATCAGATAATAGCTTATCCCGTAACTAATGGTTTCTCCTCCCGATCCGTAACCGGGGAAATATATTGGTCTGAGGTCCTTCCCTGCGCCGGTATAAATAAGTCTCCTGATATTCACCGACCATCCCATGCTGAAATTCCTGAACATTTCAGCTTTAAATCCCGGTGATGCTTCAAGATAATGGCCGAGGTAATCTGATGAGGGGATTGATGATGTGATAGTTCCCCAGTAGTTTTCAAATTCAAATACTGGCACCTCATAGGTGAAGGAGCTTAATCCGTAGCGTAATCCGATTCCTGCCCAGTACTTGCCCATAGCTTTTTCAGGCCGGAGAAAATTAATATCAACTCCTGCCTTCAGAAAAAGACCTTTGCTCAGGTATTCATAATTGTACTGGGAATATCTGAAATCTGAATATCCTGCACCCAAGAAAACTCCCCATCTTTCATTCAGGTCAGCAGAAATGAATCCTTCCGCATTCAGGTTATTATTATCCGTTAAATAAATCACAGGTCCGGTAACCTCCGCGCCTATCCTTATTTTCAGGGGGATCTCAACCGTATCGGGAGGTTCTGTCTGAGCCCTGACAATAAAGGATCCTGCTGATAAAAGCATCAGGATATTAATACAATATCCGAAAATTTTCCTCATTGACTGTAGTTACAAACCTGTTCTTTATTATAATGGTATCAATCATATTCTTTGTAAATGCAAGTGAATCAATTGTATGATAATAAGTATATCCGCATTCCTTTGAAATGAAATGGGCATATGAATCATATGTCAGCAGAATCGTATCTGAGACGCCATTGATCCTGATCACAAAACTGCAGCTTTCTGCTGAAGGATTCAGAGGCAGGTCGGCCCGGTTGGCATTTTTGGTACTATTGTATAATTTATTCGACTCATTATGTATCCCATAAATTGTAAGGCTGTCGGGAGCTATATTTTTTTGAGTACTGCTGAGGTAAAACGGGATCTTCATTTCAGCCACTGTCTCCTCAAGGCATGATTCCGGTGTGCACGAAACCACTTTGAGAATGGTTACAATGAAAACAACAGCCAGAAAATTTGTTCTGAAACTTTTCATTATTGAAATTGAAGTCTGATAAATAAAAAAAATACTGTCTAAATATTCCGCAGGTACTCTTCTGCTTTCTTCAATGCCCGGACCAGACCTTCCGGATTCTTTCCCCCTGCAGTTGCAAGAAATGCCTGTCCTCCCCCTCCTCCGCTGATCTCGCCTGATATCTCCTTAATGATACTGACTGCATTTATATTCTTTTCTTTTGTCAGTCTGTCGCTCACCATCACAATAAGGTTTGCTTTCCCTCCTATAGATGCTCCGATGACCAGGATACTGTTTTCGGATTTTTTCCTTACTTCAAACGCAAGTGTCTTGAGAGTCTCAGCAGAATCAGCCTCAATCACTCCTGAGAGGAACCTTATATCGCCGATGTTTACAGCTTTTTCCTCAATTTCCTTAAGCGCGCCCATCGCCGTCTTTGCCTGGTATTTTTCAAGAGACTTCCTGAGAGAAATATTTTCCGAGATCAGCTTTTCAACACTCTCTTTCAGGCTGGTGGTGCTTTTCAGGAGTACAGCAATATCCTCAGCAGCTGAAAGTTTTTCATTAATATATTCAAATGCCCTGGCTGCCGTTACTGCTTCAATTCTTCTTATTCCTGCCGCTATTGCTCCTTCCGATATTATCTTGATGATGCCTATGCTTGCTGTGGATTCAACATGTGTTCCTCCGCACAGCTCTACTGAATCTCCGAATTGAACCACCCTGACAGTCTCACCATATTTTTCTCCGAAAAGTGCTATTGCACCCATCTCCTTAGCTTTCTTCAGCGAGATCTTATCAGTTATTTCCCTGTGATAGTTTTCCCTTACAAGCCGGTTTGCCACATCTTCCACCCTGAGCAGCTCTTCCCTTGAGGGTTTTGCAAAATGGCTGAAATCGAACCTCAGCCGATCAGGTGTGACAAGCGAACCCTTCTGCTCAACATGCTTTCCCAGAACCTTCCTCAGGGCATGGTGCAGCAGATGGGTTGCCGTATGGTTATTTGCGGTCATCAGCCGCTTTTCCACGTCAACCACAGCTTTGAAATTTGCTCCGGGATCCGAAGGAGCCTTCCCGGCGATATGAATAATAAGATTATTCTCCTTTACAGTATCGGTGATCTCAGTTTTTTCCTTTTTTGATTGCAGGAACCCGGTATCCCCTGCCTGTCCTCCCGACTCTGCATAGAAGGGAGTCTTGTCAAGCACAATATGACAGACCTCTTTCCCCCTGGTCTTTACTTTGCGGTATTTCGTAATAAGAACATCATCTTCGGTTCTTTCATAACCAGTGAATCTTGTGTCAGCCGATTCCCTGATGATCTCCCAGTCGCCGGCATCAAGAGACGCATCTTCACGTGATCTTTCTTTCTGGTTTTTCATTTCATTCTCAAATCCTCCTGTATCGAGCTCCATTCCATTCTCCCTCAGGATCAGCTGTGTAAGGTCAGAAGGGAATCCAAAGGTGTCATAGAGTTCAAATGCGATCTTCCCGGGCAATGTCTTCTTTTTGTCTTTCTTCTGGCGGGAGATCATTTTTTCCAGCATTTTCAGACCCTTGCCGAGTGTTTTCAGGAATGCGGTTTCCTCTTCAAGGATGATCTTGGATATCAGTTCTTTAAGTGAATTTAATTCCGGGTAGTGATCACCCATGGCTGAGGCAAGCATTGGAACGAGCCGGTAAATAAAAGCCTCTTCCATACCGAGATTATTGTATCCGTACCTCACAGCCCGGCGGAGTATCCTCCTGATTACATAACCGGCTTTGTTATTTGAAGGGAGCTGACCGTCAGCAATTGAAAATGAAACCGCCCTGAGGTGGTCGGCAATCACCCTCATCGCTGTGTCCCATGTTTCATTCACTCCGTATTTTTTACCTGTAATTGATGCGATTTCTTTTATCACAGGCTGAAAAACGTCTGTATCATAGTTTGATTTTTTACCCTGGGCAACCATGCAGAGGCGCTCGAACCCCATACCGGTATCAACATGCTTTGACGGCAGTAATTCCAGTGATCCGTCAGCTTTCCTGTTATACTGAATGAAAACAAGGTTCCATATTTCTATTACACGGGGATCGCCTTTGTTCACCAGGCTCTGTCCGGGCAGTTTCTGTCTCTGGTCATCTTCCCTTATATCAACATGAATTTCAGAGCATGGTCCGCACGGACCTGTATCTCCCATTTCCCAGAAGTTATCTTTTTTCGGACCCTCAAGAATATGATCAGGTTTATCAGGGAAGCATTTCTGCCAGTACCTGTATGCTTCATCATCGCGCGGAACATTCTCCTCGGGACTGCCCTGGAATACTGTTGCATAAAGGCGATCCCCGGGAATGCCAATCTTCTTTGTCAGAAACTCCCATGCCCATTCAATAGCCTCTTTCTTGAAATAATTTCCGAATGACCAGTTCCCGAGCATCTCAAACATCGTATGGTGGTATGTGTCATGTCCCACCTCCTCAAGGTCATTATGCTTTCCTGACACCCTTAGGCATTTCTGAGAATTAGCTATCCTGTTGTATTTTGACTGGCTGTTGCCAAGGAAAATATCCTTGAACTGATTCATTCCGGCATTGGTAAACATGAGAGTCGGATCGTTCTTGATAACCATTGGTGCTGAGGGAACAATTTCATGTCCTTTCGACCGGAAAAACTCTAAAAACAACTGTCTCAGTTCCTGTGCCTTCATCTTTTAATGGTCAGTGGATAATGTAAATATACCTGAATATTGGCTTGTAAAATTAATTTATTTGATTAGATTTGTCGATTGCCTGTTGCAAAAATTCGTAAATTCTGGACCGGCTCATGAGAAACCGGAAATATTTTCTGGACCTTAATGATCTGCAATACAAGCAGGTAAAGCTTCCCTGGAACAAAAAGCTTCTGAGGCTGCTTTTATGGCTTGCCATAACCACTGTTGTAACTGTTGTTTACGCCACTATCTTCGAAAAGCTATACGGATCACCCAAGGAAAAGATGCTCAGCCAGGAGGTTGATAACCTGAAACTCATGTACACGATTGCCGGCAAGGAGCTTGACAATGCCTATGAAATGATGAACGGCCTCAGGATGTCGGATGAGGTGCGATACAGGTCAGTGCTTGAAATGGACAGCGTTCCTGAATCATTCAGAAATCCCGGCTTTGGTGGTGTTGACAGATTCAGGGAACTCGACGGATACTTCAACTCGACCCTTATGAAATCCACACGGATCAGGGTCGAGGAACTTAAAAATATGGTAAATGTGCAGGATGAATCGTTCAGGGCAGTTGACGCAAAGAGAGTGGAATGGGAGAGAATGTATGAGTACCTTCCTATGATAAGCCCTGTTGATGTAACCTTCAGGTTAGGCGATGGACTGAAATTCAGGGAGGTGCATCCTGTTCACGGGAACCCGCAATGGCACCATGGACAGGATTTCGAAACCCCTTATGGCACAGAGGTATTTGCAACCGGTTCCGGAACTGTGATTGAAGCCGGATGGAATACAGGCGGCTTCGGCAATCATGTGCGAATTGATCACGGATATGGCTACCAGACTATCTACGGACATCTCAGCAGCATCGACGTTTCAGCCGGACTGAACGTGAAACGCGGCGACCTGATAGGGCTTACAGGCAGCTCAGGAACATCGTCAGGTCCGCACCTCCATTACCAGATCGACCAGTACGGTCAGCATAAGAATCCTCTCTATTATTTCAATAATGACCTGACCAGAGAAGAATATTTTGATATGATCCAGCTGCTCACATCAAGCACAAAATTCAGATAATCATTTAGTTGTAGTTTAGTTTTCTAATATTCCCGTTTCTCTGCACTCCATGTGCTGTTTTCTTTTTTATGAATTTTCTATCTTTGCTTCATTATGCCAAACTCAAGATATAAGTTTAATCCCGAATCTCTCAGTTTTGACAGGATCCGCCTTGGCATTGGAGCAATACTGCTGAGGGGACTGGCTTATTTCGTAGGATCACTCCTGATAGCCCTGGTATATTATCTGATATTTGCAATGTTCTTCGATTCACCGAAAGAGAAAGCCCTGCTCAGGGAGATAGATCAGCTGACACTGCAGTATGATCTGATCCACAGGGAAATGGATAACATCGAAAAAGTGATCGGGCAGCTTCAGGAAACTGACGATAATCTTTACCGGACAATTTTCGAAGCAGAACCGATCCCTGCAACCCTTCGGGAAGGTGGAGTGGGAGGTATCAACAGATACAAGGAACTTGAAGGATTTGACAATTCAAGCATCGTGGTTGAGACAACCAAGAAACTTGACAAGCTGAGGAAACAGATCTATGTCCAGTCAAAATCATTTGACGACCTGATAAGCCTGGCTGTGAGGAAAGAAGAAATGCTGAGGTCAATCCCGGCCATTATGCCAATTTCAAACAAGGACCTGACCAGAACAGCCTCAGGTTACGGATTGCGCATCCATCCCATCTACAAAATAATAAAGTTCCACGCAGGGATGGACTTCACAGCACCTTCCGGAACCGACATATATGTGAGCGGAGACGGAACTGTTGCTTCCATTATATCATCAAAACGGGGACTGGGAAACCATATAATTATAAGCCATGGTTTCGGATATACTTCAATATATGCCCACCTTGACAGATTCAATGTAAGAGCAGGACAAAAGGTGAAAAGAGGTGATGTAATTGGATTTGTAGGCAGCACAGGTATGTCGCTTGCTCCTCATCTGCACTATGAGATAAAGCTCAACGGAACGAATGTTGATCCGGTTAATTACTATTTCAATGACCTTACACCTGAAGAATATGAGAGGATGATTGAGATAGCCTCAAAGACCGGACAATCTTTCGATTAGATCTTCCTTAAACCTTTTTATGAAGAGTAACCTCACCCTTGTTTTGTTTTTAACACTCTTTTCAGCCTGTCAGACTCTATCCGGCTTTGCTTTTTCAGGCGATACCATTTCATCACGAAGGGAAATTATCATTACAGGCGTCGGAGATATTATGTTCGGAACATCATTCCCTTCAGCAAAGTACCTTCCTCTTCACGATAATCCCCTCCTGCTTCTCGGGAGCCTTGCTGATACACTTGCATCATCGGATATTACTTTCGGAAACCTTGAAGGATCATTCCTTGATGAAGGGGAACCGGTAAAAAAATGCAGGGATACTACCAAATGCTATCTTTTCAGGATGCCTGAACGGTATTCTTCAGCACTTGCTTCATCCGGATTCGACATTATCAGTCTGGCAAACAACCATTTCGGAGATTTTGGGCTTCCGGCGAGAAAACGAACAATGGAACTGCTTGATTCACTTGGCATTTTTTACGGAGGATTAGCTGAGCATCCATATTCTGTTTTTGAGAGAGACAGCATTATCTTCGGATTTTGCGCCTTTGCTCCAAATGCAGGCACTGTAAGCATAAATGATTTACCTGCTGCTGAAGCAATTGTCAGGCATCTTGCTGACACATGCGATATAGTCATCGTTTCATTCCATGGAGGAGCAGAGGGGGCAGATTATCAACGTGTTCCAAGGACTGATGAGATGATGTTCACTGAAAACAGGGGAGATGTCCACAGATTCTCTCACTTGATGATTGATGCGGGTGCTGATGTGGTTTTTGGCCATGGACCTCATGTTACAAGAGCTGTTGAAGTATACAGGGACAGGTTTATAGGATACAGCCTGGGGAATTTCTGTACTTACGGAAGATTCAACCTGAACGGACCGGGCGGAATAGCTCCTGTAATGAAGATTATTGTAAATGCCGTAGGGCAGTTTATTTCCGGGGAAATTATCCCGGTTTACCAGATCGCGGGAGCTGGCGTGAGGATGGATCCGGATAAGCGTGTGATCAGGAAAATCCAGGAACTTGTTGCTCTTGACTTTCCTGAATCAGTCATCCGGATTTCAGATAATGGTGAAATAACTTACAAACAATAATATGCCTTACAGGGAAAAACCAGTCGAGAAGCTCTATTATTCAATAGGCGAAACAGCAGAAATGCTTGATGTACCGATATCGACAATCAGGTTCTGGGAAAATGAATTTGACATCCTCAAACCTATGAAGAATAAAAAGGGGAACAGGATGTTTACTCCTGCTGATATTAAAAACCTGAAGATCATTCATCACCTTCTCAAGGAAGAGGGGATGACCCTTCAGGGTGCTAAAAAACGTCTTTCCGGTAAATGGGAAGAGACTGATTACAAGTACGAGATCAATGAATCGTTACAGAAGATAAAGAGCCTGCTGCTCGATTTACGTGATAATATATGAAACTACAAGACCTTACTGCATTTCTCGATTCTGCAATTCCGCTCTCATTCCAGGAGAGCTATGACAACTCAGGATTGCAGGTTGGACTGCCTGACAAGGAGATAAATTCAGCCTTGCTATGTCTGGATATTACCGACGAGGTTCTCGATGAGGCGGGCTATACGGGATGCGATGTCATTATATCCCACCATCCGCTTATTTTTCAGGGTATTAAAAGACTATCAGGGAGAACAATAACAGAACGGCTGTTGCTTAAGGCCATCAAACAGGATGTGGCAATCTATTCTGCCCATACAAGCCTTGATGTTATTGGGAGCGGGGTTAGCAGGAAAATGGCTGAAAAGCTAAAACTTCAAAATATTAAGACACTTTCACCCCTGAAAGGCAGGCTAAACAAGCTGGTTACTTATGTACCTGAGGATCATATCGATAAGGTCAGGGAAGCCATCTTTAATGCTGGTGCCGGGATTATCGGCAATTATGATTACTGCAGTTTCACAACTCCGGGGACAGGGAGTTTCAGAGGGGGGGAAGGAACAAATCCCTTTGTCGGGGAAAAAGGTAAAATACATTTTGAAAAGGAAGTCAGGTTTGAGACAGTAATGTTTTCTCACATGAAGAACAGGGTTGTTAAAGCTCTTCTTGAAGCCCATCCTTACGAAGAGGCTGCTTATGATATATACCCGCTTGATAATGATAATATTGATATCGGGCTTGGATGTACGGGCGATCTGCCGGAATCTGTTGAGGAGAAAGATTTTCTTAAGGCTGTCGGAACAATATTCTCTGCCGGGGGTATAAGGTATTCAAAGCTTACAGGAAAGAGAATAACCAGGGTAGCGCTGTGCGGGGGAGCCGGTGGGGCGCTTATCAGTGATGCACTTGTGTCAGGGGCGGATGCATTCATTACAGCCGATGTAAGGTATCATAGTTTTTTTGAGGGAGGGAATAAAATGGTTATTATCGATATCGGGCATTATGAAAGTGAAAAATTCTCTTCAGAAATATTATACGATCTAATTATCAAAAAATTCCCTACATTTGCACTCCGGTTTTCGGAGGTAAAAACGAATCCTATTAACTATTTATAATATGGAAAAAGCAAAGGCACATGATACCGAGATTTCTGTTGAAGAAAGATTAAGGGCATTATTCAGTCTGCAGTTGGTTGATTCAGAGATAGATAAGATCAAGACTCTCAGAGGAGAGCTGCCTCTTGAGGTACAGGATCTGGAAGATGACATTGCCGGGCTTGAAACACGTCTGAGCAATTTTCGTGAAGAAGTCGCCACCCTTGAGAAATCAATTTCAAAAAAGAATAATGAGATCTCTGATGCAGAAGCTCTGATAAAGAAATATGAGGATCAGCAGAAGAATGTACGCAACAACAGGGAGTTCGATTCACTTTCAAAGGAAATAGAATATCAGAGGCTCGAAATTGAACTGTTCAACAAGAAGATAAAGGAATTCCATGTACAGATCGAGGAGAAAAAGGTGGTTATAGCCGAATCCGAAGGTACTCTTGGTGAAAGAACATCTGACCTTGAAAACAAAAGGGCTGAGCTTGATGAAATTATCGCTGATACCCAGAAAGAGGAAGAGGGACTTTACAAGAAACTTGACAAAGTGCAGAATATCATTGAAGACAGGCTTCTTACAGCTTACAAGCGTATCAGGTCGAATGCAAGGAACGGACTTGCCGTTGTGCCTGTTCAGAGGGATGCATGCGGAGGCTGCTTCAACCAGATACCGCCCCAGAGACAACTGGATATAAAGTCGAGGAAAAAGATCATCGTATGTGAATATTGCGGGCGCATTCTTGTGGATGATGAGATAATCAAGGAGGGGAAAATATAATCATCAGGATTTTATAGATAATGAGAGCCGGCCGGAAATGAGCCGGCTTTTTGTTTTAAATGGTTAATTTTACGGTATAATTAGTTAAAGATATGACCTCTTCTGAATTCAGGAAACTCGTTTCTGAAGGCATTCCCCCGGTGCTGCCTCCGCCTAAACCATATGATCACGATATCAATCATGCGCCACGCAGAAAGGATATCCTTACCAGGGAAGAAAAGAAACTCGCCCTGAAAAATGCCCTTAGATATTTTCCTGTAAGCTTTCATCCTGAGCTGGCAAGGGAATTTGCAGATGAACTCAGCAGGTACGGCAGGATTTATATGTACAGGTTCAGGCCTGACTATGAGATCAGGGCGCGTCATATTGATGAATTCCCTTTCAGATCAAGGCATGCGGCTGCCATAATGCTGATGATTTCAAATAACCTTGATCTCTCGGTAGCACAGCATCCTCATGAACTGATCACTTATGGGGGAAATGGAGCTGTTTTTCAGAACTGGGCGCAGTACCGGATTACAATGAAGTATCTTTCAGAAATGACGGATGAACAGACACTGGTCATATATTCCGGTCATCCTCTTGGTCTTTTCCCTTCTCACATTGATGCCCCGAGAGTGGTTGTTACCAACGGAATGGTCATTCCGAATTACTCTTCGCAGGACCACTGGGAAAAATTCAATGCACTGGGAGTATCACAATATGGTCAGATGACAGCAGGTTCCTATATGTATATTGGACCCCAGGGAATAGTCCATGGAACGACAATCACAATACTTAATGCAGGAAGGCTGGTCGACCGCGCAGGAGGCAGCCTTAAGGGAAAGCTCTTTGTTTCCTCAGGGCTGGGCGGAATGTCTGGAGCCCAGCCAAAAGCAGCTTCAATTGCAGGTGCTGTTTCAGTTATTGCCGAAGTAAACCCAAAGGCGATACAAAAACGGTACACCCAGGGCTGGGTGGATGAGGTGATCGGTGATACGGATAAGCTTATTGCACGGGTACGAAAGGCTAAGGATAAGAAAGAGGTGGTCTCCCTGGCATACCACGGGAATATTGTTGATGTATGGGAAAGTTTTGCCGATAAGGAAATATTAGTGGACCTCGGATCGGATCAGACATCATTGCATAACCCGTGGGCAGGAGGATATTATCCTGCAGGAATCAGCTTTGAGGAGGCAAACCGGATGATCCCGGAAGATCCCGGAAATTTCAAAGCTCTTGTGAAGAAATCGCTGGTTCGACAGGTAGAAGCAATAAACAGGCATACAAAATGCGGCACATATTTTTTCGATTACGGAAATGCATTCCTTCTTGAAGCATCAAGGGCGGGAGCAGATATACTCAGACCTGACGGAGAATTCAGGTATCCTTCCTATGTACAGGATATTATGGGACCAATCTGCTTCGATTATGGATTCGGACCATTCAGATGGGTATGCTGCTCGAATGATCCTGCTGACCTTGAAGTAACTGACAGAATAGCTGCTGAAGCACTTGAACGCACAATGAAGGATTCGCCAGATCAGATAAGACAGCAGATGGCCGATAATATTCACTGGATAAAGGAAGCAGGCAAGAACAGGCTGGTCGTTGGTTCGCAGGCAAGGATCCTTTATGCTGACGCTGAAGGAAGGATGGCGATTGCCGATGCGTTTAACAGGGCTGTGGCAGGAGGGAAGATCTCTGCACCTGTAGTTATCGGAAGGGATCACCATGATGTATCGGGAACCGATTCACCGTTCAGGGAGACTTCAGATATCTATGACGGATCGAAGTATACAGCTGATATGGCAGTTCATAATGTGATTGGTGATTCATTCCGCGGGGCAACCTGGGTATCGCTGCATAACGGAGGCGGAGTGGGATGGGGTGAAGTCATTAACGGTGGTTTCGGGATGGTCCTTGATGGAACGGAAGAAACAGGGAAAAAGCTCAGAATGATGCTCCACTGGGATGTGAATAACGGTATTGCAAGAAGAAGCTGGGGCCGTAATGAGGGTGCTCTTTTTACTCTTGAAAGGGAAATGAAAAGAACCGGGGGTTTGAAAGTCACAGTACCGTATTTTGCTGATGACAATCTTATAGAAAAGGTTATTCTATAATCGCAACAGCCAGAGCCATCATCCCCTCTTCTCTTCCCACGAAGCCAAGCTTTTCTGTTGTTGTTGCCTTGATTGAAACGGTATCCGGTGAGATTTCCAGGATTCCCGAGATAATTGATTGCATTTCAGGAATATAGGGTGCAATCTTAGGATTCTCAAGACATACTGTACTGTCGATATTTGAAACTTTATATCCTTTTTTACGTATAATACTATATACCCTTTCGAGTAATATTGTGCTCCTGATATTCCTGAATTCAGCATCAGAATCAGGAAAATGGCGACCTATGTCGGGCATCCCCGCGGCACCGAGGAGTGAATCACAGATTGCATGAAGGAGCACGTCGCCGTCGGAATGAGCGACAGAGCCTTTTTCCGAGGGTATCAGAACACCCCCGAGCCATAATTTCAAACCTTTTTCAAGCCTGTGGAAATCGATGCCCTGGCCTATTCTGGGATTCATGTACGCGATTTGGTTGCGTTCCTTAAAGCGCTTACATCGAACGAAAGAGAAAACCGAAGCGTGCGGGCAAGCGGATGGTTCTGAACGAGAGGCATCAGGTATGAAAAGTCAATAGTAAATCCGCTAAGCCTGAAACCGGCTCCGGCAGTGAAATATTTCCGGTTGCCTTTTGTCTCGTTCTCATGAAAATATCCTGTCCTTATTGCAAACTGATCATTATACCAGTACTCTGCACCATATGAATATGTAAACTCATGAAGCTCCTCTTTGAAACCTCCGGGGGCATCATAGAACGACTGGAAGATTGCAACAGGAACGGCAATATCCGGATCTTTGCCTGCAACAATGCTGTCAGGATTTGTGATGCTGTAGTATGGAGGTGTTGGAACAAGAAGCTTGTTTATGTCAATGGTCAGGGTAATTTTGTTATACTGATCCAGGTTTACTGTAAACGCTGTTCCGAGACGCATATTGATGGGGATAAAATCTGAAGTCTGTGATTCTGAATAGCTCATCTTCGATCCTATATTTGAAATATTTCCTCCGAAAGCAAGAAGCACCTCCCTGCTGAACAGATTAAGATCTTTCTGATAGAATAATGAAATATCCGCTGCAACAGAGGTTCCGGGTTTTGTATCCACCTCTCCTGAAGGAAAACCGCCGGTAAGGTTTGAATATATAAACCTGAAAGCAATACCTCCTGCCAGGTTATCCGTAAAAATCCTTGAATATCCGAGATCGAATGACCATTCATTAGGCTTGTAGTCCCTTATAGGGTTACCGAAATTGTCAGTGAACGAAACATTGCCAAGCGATGAATAGATAAGGCTTCCGTTTATCACCTGCTTCTGGTCGAATCTGTAATATCCTGACAGATAGGCGATATTGATATCAGAGACAAGATTTCTCAGCCATGGGGAATAGGAGATGCCAACGCCTCCCTTTCCGTCTATGAAAGCAAACTTCGCAGGATTCCAGTGCATGCTGTAAACATCGGGTGAAGTAGCTACGCCGGCATCGCCCATAGCGCCTGCCCTTGAGTCAGGAGCAATGGTTAGGAACGGAACTACCGTCTGAATGGCATTAAGTTCACCGCTGCTGTCCTGACCATATAGCATTGGACAGATGGCAAGGGTAACCGGTAATAGCAAAATAAGTATTGTCCTGTTTTTCATGCTGATTCTGCGAAAGTGCAAATATAAAACATTTTTTTTCCTGTCTTATTGTGTATCAGTTATAAAATGATCATTCTGCCTGAACCTGCTGCCACCTCTCCGCTGCCTGTTCTCACCGATACGCGGTACGGATAGATCCCCCTTCCGGCTCTCTGTCCGGATTCGCTGTTGCCATCCCAGACAACAGGAGCAAGCTGATAACCGGTGGAGACCGTTGAGGTCTTTATCATCCTGATAATGCTTCCGTTCATGTTATAGATAGCTATAGTTACCTCAAGTTCCTCATCAGGCCTGTTGTGCTCGGCGCTTATTTTAGTCTCATTCACTACAGGATTGGGATAGTTTAGCAGATTTTTCAGAATGAATTTCCCGTCTTTTTCAACAAGGAACAATATAGTCTTCTCTGAAGAGTTGTTGTAATTATCCCATGCTTTAATAGTCAGGTAATGACTTCCTTCCTTCAGTCCGGAGAGGTCATACATGATCTTTCCTCTCATGTAGTTATCAAAGTCATTCTCAAAATAGTTATTCAGGACGAATGATCTGTTCCTGTCCTTATCGAGGTATGCAGTGAGGTCGTGGCCAATTCCGGAACCGGTAGTGTTGATACCTCCTTCATCCTCTATAATTGCCAGCATGCGGGGGCTGTCGCTGGTTATTCCGCCGTTCCTGAAAAGGGTGTCGTTCATATACAGGGAGATATCAGGTCCTGTAGTGTCAGTTAGGGTTGTTTCAGCGAATCCGCCCACGATGATGTCCGTGAAGCTGCCGTTCATATCGGCAGATGAATCACTGGCATAGTAGCTTATCATGCCCTTGCCGAAGGAATAATCTATATCCCTGGGAACGATGAATGTAAAGCTGAATCTGCCGTTGGCTGACGTTGTTTTACCGCTGTAGAGGATATTGTTCCTGACATCAAATTTCATTGTCTGTCCGCCGTCATTTGCAAGGGTTCTGATCGATGAAACCTTGTCGTATACCACAGGAGAGATTACACCATTGAAATCATTAAGGGCTGATCCAAAGGCGTCTTCAATATGTCCGGATATTGTAACCCGCGACAGAGCCTTCAGGCTGTCGCTGCCATTTCCGGCATTTACATGGTTTATTGAATCTGTAACTACTTTCCCGTGCCACGGATATGCAAGCGTCAGGGCAGGATCGCCAAGAAGAGAGAAGTTTCTTTTGTTTGAACCGCTTCCCGAACTGTTCTTTGCAAGCCGTATGATATCTCCCAGGCGGAGGACATTACCCGCTGAATCCCGGTCAAATGCATAATTGAAAATATTCTTGTTCAGAAAATAATTCGGTGCAGAATATACTACTCTTGTAGTTGACATTAAAGCTATACCTCCACCGCTCTCATTCATAAGTACCATTTCGCCTGCTGATGATTTTCCGATCCAATCCCCCGAGGTGATATCTTTTTCTGCATCATCAAACCTGCTGAATTCGCATGTGGCTGTAATAAACAGTGGAAGTCTTGATCCGTTTTTCCAGGAGTTAATATCATCTGTTTTAACCACTCTTTCATGCGCCAGTCCGTTTTCGCTTCCATGTCCTACATAATTGAAGATAAGACATCCTGAATTGATCCGGTTGTTAATTGCCCTGACCACATCGGGATATGACTGACCGTTTACAGATGTGACCTGTTTGAAAGCATCGAGATAGATCTTGTCAACATTGAATGACGGAACGCTATCCCTTAGAAGGGCTGACAGTCCTTCAGCGTCCGACATATGCGTGTTCCCGTCCTCGTCATCAGCCGTCATGCAGATGATGTTCTTCCAGCTTCCCTGATTTGACGGATCGAGATACCTCTTTATTTTTGAAACCAGTATACGGGCGTGGGATGTATCAGAAGCAGGAAGGCGGCCGATCCCGATATCTTCAGTTCCCTGAGCCTCTCCTTCACCATCATCCAGCAGACCATAGAAATCATCGGAAGTGAATGATGAAATAACAATATGTGAGATCTGCGACTGGTATGTTAGTATAAAATTAGGGTTATCAGGAGGCAGGGTTTTGTTCTCAAATGAACCGTCGCCGAAAAGTAAAAGATACCTTAAAGGATGCCCGGTACCTTTCTGTTTCAGATATTTCATCCTCATATAATTCCTTATGGCAGCAATATCGGGAACACCACCCGAAAATTCGTTATATATCTCTTCCGGAGTTACCACCTGTGAAATCATTCCATCGTTGGACAGATGGAAATCAGCAAGCTCTTCCGCATATTTTTTAAAGATAGGATGTGTTACAATTATCATTTCAGCCGGATCTGAGCCATGAAGATCCTGATTAGGTATGAGTCCGGTTCTGATTATGGGTGAAAGATAATTGGCTTCAGTGAACAGAACGTACGATTTCACGGTATCCGTCAGGGCTTTGAAAGTTATCTTATCCCCGGTTTTCAAGTAGCTTATCCTGTGCGGATTATTCGGATCAGTAATGTCCCAGACGATTGGATTTCCTGAAAGATTCTTAACTGTGAATTCAGTGACCTGCCCGGGGCCTGCCGATCTTGCGTCAGTCAAAAATGTGGTTTGTCCGTTGAAAATATTGTTTTTCCTTGCCTGAAGTCTGACAAAATCGAGCCATGCCCATGCTGATGTTTCTCCGTTACTGAAAAACCTGATCTCAAATTTTGGTGATTCTGATACGGGATCAAGTGAAAACAATGAGTCAGTTATATTTGCATATGTACCGGTAGAGGCATACAGATTCACTGCCTGAACCTGCATATTTTTATGGATGGTTGTACCTTCATAGAATCTGAAAATCGTCGATACCGGAGCCCTCGCAACAACTCTTATTCTTGCCTTTATCTTTTCACCTGGCACCAGATTGGAAAATTCCGGATTTATTGAAATGCCTGTAAGTGTTGATAACTGCTGAAACCATTCCCTTCCTGATTTTTTAAGATTTTCATTCTCCAGCTCATGAATAAACAGGGCGTCGGATTGCGAGGAGAAGTACCCCGGAGAATCCGGGGGCTCTTCCACAGGGAGAATTCTCTTTCCCTGTGCACTCCCTGATGTTATGAAATAGAATGCAGTATCTGAATAGTTATGCCTTATGTGATCGTAATCACCGGAGGTTGAATTATATTTCCACCTGCAGGTTCCCTGTCCGTAAAAAAGCAGGTAATCACCCTCATTGAATATCCCGTCGGATCCTGTCTGCAGGTATGTTGCTATCTCCAGGAGGTCATCTGGTTTTGGATCGTCATTGTAATATGACATCTGACCGAAGTTGTTTGCATAAATCCTGGCTTTGGAAGGATCAGCAATACCAAGCTGCTTCATGGTTGAATAATCGATCCTGTAGACACCGTCCCTCAGCAGTGCCATTTTAAACCATGTTCCTGATGACAGTACTGAAGCTGAAGCATAATTATCTTTGACCGGCTGTGCGACAAGGCTGGACTCCAGATACAGAATGAAAGCGGGTATAATAAAGAATATCCTGTTCATCATTAACGGACAAAGATATGAATGTGCATTATGTTTGTTAACTTAATTTGCTTTTTTTGTATCAGGATTAAGGTTGAAATAATAACGTTGTCAATACGTTGATATTGCAGTAAAGGGATTTATGAATAAACTATTCCGGATATTGATTTTCCTGTTCCTTGCGGTGTCAGTGAATATCACCGGGCAGGAAGCCGGTTACGGACCCGGATACCAGATGACCATGACTGGCAATCCTGCCGTTACAGGAAGCGAAGGCGACGGTTATGTCAGGCTTTCATATATGAATTTATATCCGGGTAACGCCTATAATCTTCACTCTGCTTTTATTTCATATGATAGTTATTTTCCTTCGCTTCACGGAGGGGCCGGGTTGATTATTTCAGATGATTATATGGGAGGAATAATAAATGATCTGAAGGGGAATTTGTCATATGCATATTTTTTCCAGGCAGATAAAGACCTGTATTTCAGTGCAGGTCTGTCGGCGTCTTTTTACCACAGGGGATGCAGCTTTGGCGGAGCAGTTCTTCCCGATCAGATTGATCCGATGGGAGGGATTGTTTTACCGGCCGGGGAAACTCTTGCAGAAGAGGGACGGACAATTTTTGACCTTGGCACCGGATTCGTTTTTTATACCGGGAGGATTAGCGGAGGGCTTGCGGTCAATCACCTTGCAGAGCCTGATCTTTCAGTAAGCGATCTTGCAGAGGCGAAGCTCAGACGAAGGTTGTTTCTGCATTTCACCGGCGATTTTGACCTGGGAAGCGGAAAGAACCTTAAGATACACCCGCTGGGAATGTTCGAAATACAGGAAAATTATCTTTCAGGAGGGGTAGGTGCAGTGCTTGAAATCAATTATCTGTCAGTCAGTTCACTATTGCTGGCAAACAACGGAAAGAACCTGGATGTGCAGACCGGGTTCTCGGTTAATACGGGCAGGGCAAGCATCTTTTATAATTATCGCTTCAACCTTTTATCGGGACAAAACCTTCTTCCTTTTTCGCTTTTTCATCATACAGGCATGGCTTTTCGTTTAAATAATGTTGATAAAAGAAAAACAGTCAAAACAATAAATTTTCCCAAATTGTAGTTATATTTGATGTTTGAAAAAGCATTTTTCAGAAAAATTATTATATTTGAATTTCGTTAAAAGCCATAAAATTATAAGGAGTTATGTATAAGTTCAGAACATTATCGGTTATATTTTTAGCCTCTCTCTTCCTCGTGTCCTGTAGTCTTTTCAAGGGGAAGGGCGGTGATCCTAATGTTTCCTCAACTACGGGATGGAATTATAATGATCCGGATAATGGCGGATTTGAGGTTACTCTTGAAGCTGAGCAGGAGACCGGTCCCGGACTGGTTCTCATTGAAGGAGGGCGCTTTACGATGGGACAGGTACAGCAGGATGTATTGTTTGACTGGAACAATAAACCAAGGGCTGTAACAGTATCATCCTTCTATATGGATGAAACGGAAGTCAAGAACATTGATTACAGGGAATACCTGTTCTGGCTCAGAAGAGTGTATATTGATTACCCGGAAGTTTACAGGAGATCTCTGCCGGATACACTGGTCTGGAGAAGCCCGATGGGTTTCAATGATCCCTATGTACAGTATTATTTCCGGCACCCCGCATATAATGATTACCCGGTTGTCGGCGTCAACTGGCTCAAGTCAAACGACTACTGTCTCTGGAGAAGCGACAGGGTCAATGAGCAGCTCCTTATTGATGAAGGAGAATTAAATCCCGATCCTACACAGACAAACCAGAACAACTTCAATACTGAAGCCTACCTGGCTGGTCAGTATGAAGGTGTTGTAAACCAGCTGAGGGAGAGTCTTAATCCCAATCAGACAGAACGCAGAACCAACTTCGAGGATGGATTGCTGCTTCCGAGCTACAGGCTGCCAACCGAAGCAGAATGGGAATTTGCAGCATATGCTCTCAGGGGAAATACTTTTGAGGAACGGATTTATGAAAGAAGAATATATCCGTGGGACGGACATAATGTAAGAAATGCCGCTACGAGAAGTCAGGGTGAAATGATGGCTAACTTTGTCCGCGGGAGAGGAGATATGATGGGTGTTGCAGGAAGCCTTAACGATAATGCAAGCATTACAGCTGAAGTAAAATCATACTGGCCGAATGACTACGGTCTGTATGGCATGGCCGGCAATGTGAATGAGTGGGTACAGGATGTTTACAGACCACTCTCTCCTGACGATGTTGACGGATTCAATCCCTTCAGGGGCAACGTTTACACAGATCTGCGCCGGGACGCTAATGGCAATGTTGTTACTAAAGGCAACCTGGGAAGGCTCTATGTTGATACAGTCAGGGATGCTGATGTGGCAAACAGATATAACTACCAGAAAGGAGATTACAGGAATTACAGGGACGGTGACGTCCAATCGGCGATAGTACCTAACTGGACTGTTGATGATGGCAAAAAGGCTTCACTCAGGATGTATGCTCAGGATCCCGGAGCACAGGGAGCCGCTGCCGACTTTGTAACTCTTATTAATGATAACGCAAGGGTATATAAGGGCGGATCCTGGAAAGACAGGGCCTACTGGCTTAATCCTTCAACAAGAAGATTCCTCGACCAGGAAGAATCACGCGATGATATCGGATTCAGATGCGCGATGATCAGGGTAGGGAGCCCGTCAGGATTTTAAAAGAAATCAATCCTAAGAATAGCCTCATTATGGTTGCATAATGAGGCATTTTTTTGAAAAAATGAAAACGGAACAGCTTTATCATCTCTTCAGGGAATCCGCCGGAGTATCAACCGATTCCCGCTCAGTAACAAAGAACCAGGTCTTCTTTGCTTTATGGGGTGAAAAGTACAATGGCAACAAGTATGCTGCAGATGCACTTGAGAAAGGAGCCTCATGGGCAGTAATTGATGATGAAGTGTTTGAAACCGAGAAAACAATCCTCGTTGATGATTGCCTTATTGAACTACAGGCACTGGCAGCTCACCACCGGAAAGAAATGAATATCCCTGTTCTGGCAATTACAGGAACAAATGGCAAAACGACAACAAAGGAACTTATTGCTGCTATCCTTTCAAAGAAATTTAAAGTTCATGCCACAAAGGGAAACCTGAACAACCAGATAGGAGTGCCCCTGACAATCCTGTCAGCACCCGGGGAAACCGAGATGATGGTGGTTGAAATGGGAGCAAGCCACGTTGGAGAAATACGCACACTGTGCTCAATAGCCAAACCCGATTACGGAATAATCACAAACGTGGGTACAGCGCATGTTGAAGGTTTCGGTTCGATCGAAGGGGTTCTTAAGACCAAGACAGAGCTTTATGAATACCTGAGAAAAGTAAATGGCATTGCACTCTACAATGATAAAGACCCGATACTGTCAGAAAAAATTTTCAGGCTCGTGAACAGGGCAGTGCCTTTCTCAGATCCTACCGGTGTGGAACTGTCAGTAAAGCATCTGCCATCCGATCTGAACCTTACACTTGATGTCAGATATCAGCACAGGGAGTACAAAATGAATACAAAGCTTTTCGGTGTGTTCAATATTGAAAATATAAAAGCAGCTGTCGCTACAGGTTTGTTTTTCGGTGTTGATATGAAGGATATTGCTGATGCTGTAGAGAACTACACACCGGGCAACAACAGGTCGCAGGTAATGGTTACAGGGAACAACACACTTATATGTGATTCCTATAATGCCAATCCTGTGAGCATGCAGATGGCACTCGAATCATTTTCAAGGATCAATGCAGAAAAAAAACTATGCATCCTGGGCGATATGCTTGAGCTTGGGGATAAGAGTGAAGAGGAGCATAAAAAGATCCACAAAGTTCTGACAGATAATAATTTATTGAATGTATACCTGACGGGACCTGTATTCAGCAAAGTCTCGGCAGGCTTCAGGTTCAAAACATTCCGTGATGTGAACAGGCTGAGGGAATTCCTGAAGAGCAAGCCGGTAAAGGGATATCATATCCTGATAAAAGGATCAAGGGGGATGGCCCTTGAACAGATATATGACCTTCTTTAGCGATGATTACTCAGCTGGCTGTTGATTCTCTGCGAATTTGACATTGACAATCACAATCTCAGACCTGCTGCCGGATCTTACCCGCGGTCCCCATAGCCCGAAACCTGATGATACAATAATATGGGTATTCCCTTTCTTCAGATACCCATAGCTTAATTCGTACAAACTCCTGGTAATATAATTGAGCGGCCAGAACTGCCCGTTATGAGTGTGTCCCGACATCTGAAGATCAACTCCGTTTTTCTCAGCTTCCTCAAGATTTAAAGGCTGATGATCCAGCACAATCACAGGTCTGGAGTGGTCTGTATCTTTCATGAGATCAGCAAGCGAAGATCGTGGTTTACCATAATGCCTCTGTGAATCCCTGTCAAGCCTTCCGATCAGCTGAATGCCCCCGGGCAGGATCACAATCTCGTCTTTGAGGATCTTTATCCCCTTGCTTTCGATATATGGTATGGTTCTGTCAGCTCCTCCTATGAATTCATGGTTGCCGGTAATTCCAAAAAGACCATCCACGGTATGAGGCATCGTAAAGTATTTAAGCAGATCGCCTCTCAGAACAGGGCCCAGCTCGCCGTCCACAATATCTCCCAGGAGAAAAACAACATCGGGACTGGTCTCTTCAAGCATACCTGATAGTTTTTTGATGCTTCTTTTCCGGATGATGCTTCCAAGATGTATGTCTGAAACAGCGGCAATCTTCAGTTCTCTCACTTCGCCGGCAGATTTGTTTATGAATATCTCATATTTCTTCACTACGGGTATTACAGCGTTTATAAAACCTCCGAGAATAAGAATAACGGAAATACCTGAAGTTAACAGAAATGCCCATTTCCTGTATTGAAGCAGATTTTCCTTGTTGATGATTCCGGGTATCCGAAGTATAAGCGCTATGATATCGGAGAGTACCAGGAACATGAATCCATATAAAAGAAACGCCATCCAGAATCCGCCGATGATATTAAGGATATCGGTAAGGACTGAAGAATGTCGCGATTCAAGGATCTTGGCAGCTATAAAAGTAACTGCCACTGCAATAAAAATAATTGTATAGAGGATCCGCTTCTCTCTGACAGGAGGTAAAATATTATATCCCTTGAAAAAGATATAGGCGTTCCCGATAAAATATACGGAGAGTACAACAGAAAGGAAAATTATCAGCTGGTGGGTTTTCATTGATTTAGCTTTCGGGTTATAAGTTCCATGAAAGTTCTGTGTCTTCTGATATAAAACTCAAAAACGATACACTTGTTCAGTATCATGTCTGAATTTTCATTATCACCCAGTTCTTTCACGATCTTCCTTTTTTCCCTTAGCTTATCCAGGTTCCTGTAGTAATCCATATGAGCATTCCACACCGGCTTTATGCTTCTGAACTGTCCCTTAAGCAGGAAGAAGAGCGCTGCAAGACCATCGAGTATCCTCCTTTTGAAAAGAATATTTCTAAGCTTGTCGTCGGGCAGGTTCTTATATAACAGGTATAAACTGTTACGGAAGTTGAGGTATGTTTTGAATGGTGAATTGTATGGAAGCGTACCTCCTCCGACATGGTATACTGCCGATTGAGGAATACATGTCACCCTGTATCCTGACTTATGGAAGCGCCAGCAAAGATCAATCTCCTCCATGTGGGCAAAGAAGCCGGGATCGAATCCTCCGCACTTTTTCCAGGCTTCTGCACGCACCGCCATGCATGCTCCTGACGACCAGAAAACATCAGCAGTGTTATCATACTGCCCGGTATCCTTTTCAACATATGAAAGGATCCTTCCCCTGCAGAGAGGGTAGCCGTACTTATCAATAAATCCTCCTGCAGCACCTGCATATTCAAAGTGATCTCTCTGGTCACAGGAAAGTATTTTCGGCTGACAGGATGCGACATCAGGATTATTATCGAGGTATGTTATCATTGGTTCAAGCCATCCGGGGGTAACTTCAATATCGGAATTAAGAAGAACATAATATTGTGCATCAATCCGGTTCAGGGCAAGATTGTAACCTTCTGCAAAACCGTGATTTTCATCAAACCTGATAAGATTCACATCTTTATGATTGCTGATGATCCAGTCTGCTGAGCCGTCAGTTGAACCATTGTCAGCCACAAACAACGCAGTTTCATCATCAATGGTGTTACTGATGACATTATTGAGGAACATCTTCAGGTATTTAATACCGTTCCAGTTCAATATTACGACCGCTGTCTTAGCCATCAGGATTTTCTCGCTTATGTTTCCACCTGCGATGACTCCAGAGCCAGTACTCAGGTTTTTCACAGATTACTTCCTCAAGTCGCCTTACATGAGTTTCAGTGATCAGCTCCTCAGGTAGTCCGGCTGCATGATCGAAAAGAGTCTCGGCAGTGAATGTGTAGTAACCTCTTCTTATTTTCTGTATATTGAAGAAAACTATCGCCATATCATACTTTATGGCAATTTTTTCGGCGCCAAGGTAGACAGGAGTTTCCTGGTTCAGGAAATTGATCCAGAATTTTATTTCGCCCTTTGGCGGTGTCTGATCCGTCATGAAGCCGTAAAGAGCCCTCCTGCTGATACTGCGGTTCTTAATGATTTCCCTTATGACAAGTGACATCGCCGTGGGATCGCAATCATTGGTTGACCTCAGGTTAAGCATGAAGCGGTCGAAATATTTATTTTGCAGCGGTTTATAGAGAGGAACATTTCTCAGTTTCGTATACACGGGAAGAATGTTGAGCCATTCCCAGTTTCCGTAATGGCCGACAACCACCACCACATCCCGTCCCTCATCATAAAACTTATCAAGCACTTCCGGATTTGTAAGCTTCATCCGCTTCATCTGCTCCTTATTGCTCATATGAGTGAGCTTAAGTGTTTCAATAATCAGGTCGCAAAGGTGATGATAATATTTCTTTTCAATTATTTTCAATTCCATTTCGCTTTTTCCGGGGAATGAATTTTTCAGGTTTACTGCCACCACCTTTCTTCGATATCCGGGGAAATAATACAATAGCAGAAAGAGGAAATCAGAGGAAATATACAGTACCCTTAGAGGCAGGAGCGTAACCAGCCAGTTTATACCATTAAATATATAGAATCCCAGGGCTCCCATTTCAATGCCTGATTTAACAGTGCATAAATTTACTTACATTTTCCAGAAATTCAGGAAAAACGAGATTGCTGGCTGCAACAATCTCATTTCCCGAAATATTATTTTCATTGCCTGAGAAATCGCTTACGCGGCCCCCGGCTTCCCTTACAAGGAGAATACCTGCGGCAACATCCCATGGATGAAGTCCGTATTCATAAAATGCTTCAAATCTGCCGCACGCCACGTAGGCAAGGTCAATGGAAGCAGAACCCAGTCTCCGGATGCCGTGGCTTGCCTTGCAAAAATACGTAAGGCTCTCCATGAAATTACCTATCCTGCTGAAATCGGAATAAGGGAAACCAGTTGCTACAAGGCTTTCTGAGAGTGTGCGGGCTGATGATACATGCACCGTCTGATTGTTCAGCCAGGCACCGCCGTTTTTCCAGGCTGTGAAAATTTCGTTACCGCCTGCTTCATAAACCACGCCGGCAACTATCTCACCATTTTCCATCAGGGCAACGCTTATTGAATATGGATGAAGTCCATGCAGAAAATTGGTAGTTCCGTCAAGAGGATCTATAACCCAGTTGTATTTAAAACCTGTTTTTGATGATGTGCCCTCTTCAGCTATAAAGCCTGCTTCAGGGAGAAGGATTCCAAGTTTTTCGACAAGCATTTTTTCAGAGCCCTTATCGACATAGCTGACAAAATCATTTAATCCTTTGGTTTTTGTCAGCCTGATATCGAATCCTGATGATTCTCCCCGAATGAAACTGCCTGTTTCAGTTACAGCCTCTGCAATTTCGCTGCATATATCCTTATATATAACCATTTATCAGTCAATTAATTCAATTATCATTTTGCCTGTCGGTGATATGGCATTCATTTTTATTTTCCTTATCTGACCTGCAAGTCCGGACTGCCATGGGTACTCAGCCCGGAGGTAATTGCCGGTAAAGCCAGAGATCATTCCGTTGCTGCGTGTCTTTTCGAAAAGCACTTCTGCGTTCTGCCCGATATTCTGATCCATGAATCTGGAATGTTTTAGCTCGGAGAGCGAAAGAAGCTTTTTGCTTCTGGTTTCTTTTTCATCATGAACAACCTTCCCCGGAAGATCCCATGCTGCTGTTCCTGGTCTTGCCGAGAAAGTAAATACATGCAGGTATGACAGGTGGAGCTTATCGATGAAGGAATAAGTCTCTTCAAAGTCAGCTTCCGTTTCCCCGGGGAATCCGACGATCACATCAGCTCCAATACCGGCAAGCGGGATTAGCTTCCTGATCAGTTTTACCCGTCCGGCAAATACTTCTCTGTTGTATCTTCTTTTCATTAGTCCAAGGATCCTGTTGCATCCGCTTTGAAGAGGTATATGAAAGTGCGGAAGGATTTTGCCGTTACGGCTGGCAATTTCAATCAGCTCATCAGTAAGCAGGTTGGGCTCTATTGATGAGATCCGGTATCTTTCGATACCTGCGACTTTCACCAGTTCTCTGATAAGTTCAGTGAATGACTCGCCTGTAGATTTTCCGAAGTCGCCGATATTGACTCCCGTCAGCACAATTTCCCTGACTCCTTTTTTGGCAATGCCTTCAGCTTCGCTTATAAGTGATGCGATATCTGCGTTTTTGCTGCGGCCTCTTGCCAG
>Ga0154607_1045_pt2 | contig 30425 bp, 25 predicted proteins | sample Rifle2008BG13ft_FD_116036 | JGI IMG/M metagenome (GOLD analysis project Ga0154607, IMG submission 116036) | Bacteroidetes bacterium RBG_13_43_22 | reverse complement strand
CAAACCTTGAAGGAGGCTTATCATCAGTTTCAAACAGAAGATGCCTCTCTACAAGGATGCAAAGACCTCCTCATTGGATCAATGCCGAATATGCGACTATCAGTCCTGAAAATGAGATCCTGTTATCCTTCAGGATTGATCCGGATTCTAAGACAAAATCATATAGCCTTGAAAGAAAGACCGGCTCATCAGGTTCATATGGTCAGATCTATCAGTTTACAGGCAATGCAAAGTCGTTCCTGTACGCTGATGCCCAGGCAGACATCAGCAAGGTCAACTATTACAGGCTTTCCGCGGTCAATAACTGCAATGTGGCAATAACTGTGTCAAATCCTGCGTCAAACATAGTGCTGTCGCTTGACCAGGTTGAAAATGATATAAAGCTTGCCTGGAATCCCTATAAAGAGTGGAATGGAACTGTTAACGAATACAGGGTCTTTATTAAAACCGGAATGGAGTATGAAGAAAGGTATTCGATTCTGCCCCCTGATACTGCTTTTATTGTGATTTATTCAGATATTATGTACGAGGTCTCCGGGTATGAGGTCTGTTTCATTATAAGGGCTTATGAGGGATCAAATCCGTATGGAGATCCCGGAGAGAGCCGCTCACAGGAGATATGTACACCTGTGACTGAAAGAATAACCGTTCCTGATATATTCACTCCTGACAACAATCTTGTCAATGATCTTTTTGCTCCGGTTCTGTCATTCACCCCTGTTGATTATCACCTGGTAATAACTGATTTAAAAAGGAAAACGGTATTTGAGACCAGGGATCATACCCAAAAGTGGGATGGCACGAAAAGCGGCGATCCGGTATCAGAAGGGGTATTTCTCTGGTTCCTTGAAGCAAGGACTCCGTCAGGCAAATCAGTTTTCCGAACAGGCACCGTGACAGTATTCAGACCTGGCAACTGAATGCATCCGGCTGCACCGGTTATCCTTTTCAAGATTAGACTAATAAAGCTATATTTGTAACTTGCACCTTAATATTTATGGGTAACAAGGATATTTTTGACGAGGAGGATAAGAAACGTATTGAGGATGAATATGCATCTCTTGTGAATAATCTTCTCAGATGCAACAAGGAAGGCGACAGGGAGATGATTGACAGGGCATTCAGAATAGCCAATGAAGCTCACTGGAACATGCGCCGGAAATCAGGAGAACCCTATATTCTGCATCCAATAGAAGTTGCAAAAATTGTAAACCAGGAGATCGGACTGGGAGCCAGATCAATTACAACGGCATTGCTCCATGATGTCGTTGAGGATACCGATTACACACTCGAAAATGTTGAAAGGGATTTTGGACCGAAGATTGCACGCCTGATTGATGGCCTGACAAAGATATCAGGTACCTATAACAAGGAAAGTTCATCATCGATGCAGGCTGAAAACTTCAGGAAAATGCTGATGACGCTTTCCGATGACATGAGAGTGATTCTAATAAAGATCGCCGATCGCCTGCACAACATGAGGACCCTTGAATCGCTTCCGGAGCACAAGAGGATGAAGCTGGCGGGAGAAACGATTTTTCTGTATGCCCCGCTCGCACATCGCCTGGGACTCTTCGCCATAAAAAGCGAGCTTGAGGACCTTAGCTTTAAATTCCGGCAGCCTCTGATCTACGAAGAAATAGCCTCAAAGCTTAAGCTGAGCGAGAAGAAGTACCTTGCCTTCCTTAACAAATTTTCGTTTCCGATAATTGACAAGCTGACAGATGCTGGTCTGCAGTTTGACATCAGCAGCCGTCCGAAGTCGGTCTTTTCTATCTGGAAAAAGATGCAGTCGAAAAACGTTCCTTTTGAGGAGATCTATGATGTTCTTGCAGTCAGGATCGTTTTTGAACCAAAGCCTGATATTCCTGAAAAAACACAGTGCTGGAACATCTATTCAATGATCACCGATTCATATCTGCCGAAGCCTGACAGGCTCCGTGACTGGGTCAGCCGTCCAAAGCCCAATGGATATGAAGCACTTCACCTGACAGTAATGGGACCTGACGGTAAATGGGTTGAGGTGCAGATCAGGAGCAGAAGAATGGATGAGATTGCAGAAAGAGGCTATGCCGCGCACTGGAAATACAAGGGCGACGGGGCTCAGGAGAGTGAGCTGGACAGGTGGATCAAGAAGATCAGGACTATGCTTGAGAATCCGCTTGAGGACCCGATTGAGTTCCTTGATGAATTCAAGATGAATCTTTTTTCATCCGAAATAATGGTATTCACCCCGAAAGGAACTCTGGTAAGCCTCCCTAAAGGTGCTTCAGCACTCGACTTTGCGTATGAGATCCATACTGAAATAGGAAATAAGGCAATCGGTGCAAAAATAAACTATAAGCTAAATCCGATCAATGCAACTTTGATGAGCGGCGACCAGGTTGAAATAATAACGTCGGATATAGCAAAACCTGACAAGGAATGGCTTTCATACGTAAGGACATCAAAAGCGAAGGAAGCTATAAAGGATGCGTTGAGGGCAGAGACATCAAACCGGGTGCAGAAAGGGATGGAAACTCTTGAAAGCAGGCTTAATGAGCTTGGCGTGACTCCGAATGCAGAGATACTCAAGAAGCTTCTTGTCGCTTATGACGTGACAAATAAGGATGAGCTCTATTCAGGAATTGAACTGGGAATCATAAACCTGGATAACCTGAAAAAAATACTGAAAAAAACAACTTCAAAGAGTGTTATCAAATACTGGGACCTGAAGTTCATAGGATCCAGGAAAGAAGCCAGAGAACCGGAAGAGGCATCCAGGGAAATAAATAAAAATGTACCATTCCTTCTCAGGGAGAATGTTGAAAATGCCGAACAGTCTTATGAAATAGCAGCATGCTGCAATCCGATTCCGGGAGATGAGGTAGTGGGATACCATTCTCCCGAGGGACCTATTGTGATACATAAGCCTAAGTGTCCTGTAGCGATAAGGCTGATGTCAAATGAAGGGAACAGGATCATTGCCGTAAAATGGGCAATTCATAAGCTTGTGTCATTCCTTGCAAGAATAAACCTCAGCGGTATTGACAGGATAGGTCTTATAAACGAGATCACAAATATCATTTCGTCACAGCTGAAAGTCAACATGACAAATGTTAATTTCTCGGTCAAAGACGGCATATTTACAGGAATCATTGATATCTATGTCCACCATACAAAAGACCTTAACAACCTGATTATGAAGATCTCTAATATAAAGGGGATCGAGAGTGTAAAGAGGGTTGAAGATTTCACTGAATAATTATTCAAAAAAATCATATTTTTGTCATTATTTTAAATTAGACCAGATATGATTAGTGATGACGCAAAGGTCACGGTGAAAAAGATATTTATTGAGTATCTTGAGAAAAGAGGGCACAGGAAGACACCTGAGAGGTATGCCATTCTTGATGAGATTTATTCCCGGGCAGGACATTTCGACATCGAGTCGCTGTATATCTTCATGAAGAATAAGAACTACAGGGTAAGCAGGGCTACACTGTACAACACTATTGAACTGCTTCTGGATTGCAACCTGGTTATCAAGCATCAGTTCGGAAAGAATATAGCCCAGTTTGAAAGGGCATATCAATGCAGCCAGCACGATCATCTTATTGATATTGAGACCGGCAAGGTTACAGAATTCTGTGATCCGAGAATAAACGAAATAATTAAGACTGCCTGCGAGCTGAATAACTTCACACCCCAGTACCATTCGTTGTACATCTACGGGGTGGCTAATGAGAAGAAAAAATAACAGCTCAGAAGGTGCAGGATGCGGAGAATATTGGCTGCATCCCAAAATACCTGTTATTTAAGAGATTACCCTGTTCAACAAGTTTATTGTTGAGATAAAGGTATTGCGGCATAAATGCAAAATCCCATACTGAGTTTTTCTGTTTAACAGGCAGACTGTTTTGCAGGACATTTTTCTGCTTAATCTTGGTGACAGCCAGGGAGTAAGTTCCCATTCCTGCAAGATAAGGAAGGAGATAATCAACTGCATTAAAATCTGCATCTTCCGGACGAAGAAGTATCGCAAGATCTTCTCCCACAAGGGCCCCAAGTCCTGCAGCATAAAGAGTTGTCATTCCCTGCTGAGGGGTCAGGTTCATATCTTTCATCCAGGCATGACCCAGGCCAGTACCTCCGACAAGGCCTATTACCGGCAATATCCATGCAGGTGCTTAAACCGGCCATTGGCACCATGAGCCCATCCGATAAGCTGTCCGTGCCCCTGAAGAAGAAGCTGGTTTGAAGTTATGGTCCTGCTTTCATTAGTAAACGCCATTCCATGCCGACATAGCAAGATGCTTATAGAACAGCATTTCATCGCTCTGCCGGGAAAAGGCAGGTTTGCCTGTAAAGCAAATTAAAAGTGAAATAACAATATATAACCTGATTGTTTTTTTCATATTCTGAAGCATTAATGAAAAACTTCCTGAACACAACTGATAATCCTGCGATTCTATATCAAATTTGTAAAATCCAAGTAACCATAAGCTATTATCACAGACTATTAACAATTAGCATTTCAACCAGTCACCGGTCACTTATCAACAATTGTGAACCGTCCCGCTGCCAAGTTGATTATTTTTGTAACTTGTGATCTGTTTTTCAAATTATGATATTTAGCTGATATGAACATTGACATATTATTAGGTTTGCAATGGGGAGATGAAGGCAAAGGAAAAATCGTTGATGCAATAAGTCCGGATTATGATATAATAGCCCGTTTCCAGGGAGGGCCTAATGCAGGCCATTCGCTTGAAATAAACAATGTAAAACATATTCTTCACCTTATTCCTTCAGGTATCTTCCATTCTGATAAGCTTAATATCATTGGCAATGGTGTAGTTATCGATCCGTCAGTATTCAGGAAAGAAATTGAAACCCTGGGACCTCCTGTTGAGGAGCTGGTCAAAAGACTTATCATATCAGCCAGGGCAAACCTGATCTTACCAGGGCACAGAATTCTGGATGCGGTGTATGAAAACAGTAAAGGCATATCCAAAATCGGATCCACACTTAAAGGCATTGGCCCGGCATATACTGATAAGGTTGCCAGGAACGGTCTGCGTGCAGGAGAAATTCTCAGGAAAGATTTCAGGGATATTTATGATCAGCATCTTAAACGTCATCTGTCACTGCTGAAGAATTATGATTTTGCTTTTAGCCTCGGTGAATATGAGGAAGGATGGTTTGATGGCATTGAGATGATGAAGAAATTCCGGATCCTGAACACGGAATACATGATCAATGATCTTATTTCAAAAGGAAAAAAGCTTCTGGCAGAGGGTGCACAGGGCACTATGCTGGATGTCGATTTTGGCTCATATCCCTATGTTACCTCATCAAATACAATAAGCGCAGGAGCATGCACGGGCCTTGGTATTTCACCAAGGAAGATCGGTGAGGTTTTCGGAATATTCAAAGCCTATTGTACGAGAGTAGGAAGCGGTCCGTTTCCCACTGAACTTAAGGACAAAACCGGGGATATGCTAAGGGAAAAAGGTCATGAATTCGGCTCAACCACCGGACGTCCGCGCCGGTGCGGATGGCTTGACCTTCCTGCACTGAGATATGCAATCATGATTGACGGAGTTACTCAGCTCTTCATGACAAAAAGCGATGTCATGTCAGGTTTTGATACTGTCAAAGTCTGTGTTTCTTACCTGTCGAATGGAAAAGAGTGCCTTGAAATTCCTTTTAACAGTACACCGGTGGAACCTGTTTACCTGGAAATGGACGGATGGCAGGAAGATATTTCCGGGATAAGAAAGTACAATGATTTACCCGGGAACCTAAAAAAGTATATCGGCTTCATCGAAGGTCAGACCGGATTGCCTGTAACCATGGTTTCAGTAGGTCCTGACAGGGAAGCGACAATTTTCAGAAAATAGTCTTATTTCATTATATAGAGCCAGGCTTCGGTTTCAACGGTATCCTGGAATTGCTGCAATCGTGCAACGGCTTTCCTGAAACTTTCATACGCTTCAGCCGATACAAGATCAAACCTTCCTCCTTCCATTTTAATAATCCTGGCATCATAGCCGTTCTGACGGTAAGTCTCAGCATGGCTCCTGGCATACTCAGGAGTGATAAAGCTTCCCACTATGATATTATACTTATGCTGCAGGTCCCAGGCTCTTTTTTCTTCTGCCAGTCTTAGTGAATCAAGCCTGGCATCTTCAACAGCCTTAAGGCGTTTCTGAACCTTCATAATTGAATCTGCAACCCTGATGCTATCCTGCTTTGCCTTCAGGAGCTCAGTTTCACGGGCTTTTTTGCCAAATAATTTCTTCCCCTTGAAATACTTGCATCCCGGAAGAGAGATAAGAATGAGCACCAGGATCAAAGCCGTCAGATGTTTCATAATAATAATTTTAAGTTTTATAAATAATTGCTTTTCAATAATTTAAACTTACCAATATTCAAATATACAAAATATTGAAAATCCCTCCAAATGATATCAGAGCCGGTATTCATTGTTTTTATGATGGATTTTGTATATTAGACTATTCAAAATACCGGGTTTATCTAAAATACCTACCAGATGAAATCAATAATCCAATTGTTCGAAGAAAGCGTTGAGAAATTCAGTGACAATGTTTATCTGTGGGAAAAACCAGCTGATAAATATGAGGGAACCACTTACGGAGAAACAAAGAAGCAGGTCTATGAATTTGCTGCCGGATTGATAAGCATGGGTATAAAAAAGGGCGACAGGATCAGCCTGATCTCTGAAGGCCGTAATAACTGGGTCATAGGTGAACTGGGCATTTTATATACCGGTGCCATGAATGTACCTCTTTCAACCAAACTTAATCCCGGGGAGATAAAATTCAGGCTGGATCATTCAGAATCAAGGATGATACTTACTTCCTCGATACATTACCAGAAAGTCAAAGAAGTTGTAAGGGATTGCAGGTTTATTGAAAAAATCATCCATTTCGACACCCAGGAAGATTACGCTCCAAATGAGATACACTTCAACGAGGTAAGGAAAGCCGGAAGGGAATGGCTCGAGTCAAAGGATAATATAGCAAAATTTGAACAGGTCGCTAAAAGCATCACGCCTTCAGATTTTGCAAATATATGCTATACTTCAGGTACAACTGCTGATCCGAAAGGGATAATCCTTACCCATGGTAATTATGTAACAAATGTTTACCAGGCTTACAGTCTGATTGACATCCCCCCGTTCTACAAGACTCTGCTTATTCTTCCATGGGACCATTCATTCGGTCATACCTGCGGGATTTTTGCATTTATGGGAAAAGGTGCAAGTATTGCATCAGTCAAAACAGGCAGGACGCCCATCGAGACACTCAGGAACCTGCCGATATGCCTGAAGGAGATAAAGCCCAACCTTCTCATGAGCGTACCTGCCATTGCCAAAAATTTCAGAAAGAACATTGAGAAAGGAATCAAGGAAAAGGGGAAGATTACTGAGATGCTTTTCAACCATGCTATCAGAATATCCTACTCGTACAATAAGGAAGGATGGAACAAAGGCAGGGGACTTCAAAAGCTCAAGAAACCTCTGATTGACCTGTATGATAAGATCATTTTCTCGAAGATCCGTGAGGCTTACGGTGGTGAACTTGACTATTTCATCGGAGGCGGCGCTCTTCTGGATATTGAGCTTCAGCGCTTCTTTTATGCCCTTGGGATCCCAATGTACCAGGGATACGGATTAAGCGAAGCATCGCCTGTTATTTCATCAAATTCAGCATCAAGGCATAGACTGGGATCATCAGGAGTGCTTGTCAATAATATGGACCTGAAGATATGCGATGAAGAAGGACATGAGCTTCCTGCAGGAGAAAAAGGTGAAATAGTTATCCGGGGAGAAAACGTGATGCATGGATACTGGAAAAACGAAACCGCAACAAAAGATTCTATCCGGGAGGGTTGGCTCCATACAGGTGATATGGGGTATATGTCAGGTGACGGTTATCTCTATGTTTTGGGCCGCTTCAAGAGCCTTCTGATAGCTGATGACGGAGAGAAATTCAGCCCCGAAGGAATAGAAGAGACAATGGCTGAACAGTCAAAGTATATTGACCAGTGCATGCTTTACAATAACCAGAAACCGTATACTGTTGCTCTTATTGTACCTAACCAGCATACCCTGAAGCTATACCTTGAGGAGAAGAACCTGATAGCTGCTTCGGAGGATGGCAAGCGGGCTGTATTAACATTGCTTGAGAACGAGGTGAATGAATACAGAACCAACGGCAAATACGGAAAAATGTTCCCTCAGAGATGGCTGCCGGTAGCAATAGGAATTCTCGAGGAGGGATTCATGGAAGAGAACGGGCTGATAAATTCCACAATGAAAATTGTGAGAGGCAAGATCATGGAAAGGTACCAGGAACTGATTGATTTTCTGTATACTCATGAAGCCAAGGCAGTTACAAATGAAAGGAATATAGAGGAAGTCGAAAAAATGAAACTAGGCTAACCGGCTTCTGAATGGTTCAAAGGTCATGAAGTCGGCATGATGCACAATATATGCTTCAGTGGTTCTTTTTATAAGATCTCCCTCATGAGCATGTGCCGCAATTATATGACATACGTCAGGAGGTACCCCGCACTCTTCAGCAAGTGATACACCTGAGAAAGGGTGACGCAGGTACTTGCCATACTTTCCCTGGCAGGCTTTTCCGTCCTTATCAAGTTCATATTCCAGAAGCTTGCCTACATCTGCAAGTAATGCCCCGGCAATAAGCACATCCATGTTTACAGGCAGGTCGTCTCCAAAGAACCGGTTTATCTTTTCACCGCTCTCCCTTGCTATATGAACGACGCACCTCTTGTGAGCCATGAAACTTACTTTCATTTCAGGACCGCAAAGCAGGGTAAATGGTATACGTTCCAGATCCTCAGCAGAGAGAACGCTCCTTTCAAGTGCAAGCTCCCAGGTCCTTGCTGTCTTTTCCCTCAGTGGCGGATCCTTTATCCACTCAAGTTCAGGCCATAATTTCTTAACAATTTCTTTCATGTGGCATTTGGTATTATTTTTTCATAGCGGCTATTATTGCATCGGTCATACCTGCTGTTGATGCAGCACCGCTCCCGATAACATCAGGGTTTCCCTGCATTTTCATCATATCATATGTTCTTACCTTGCCTTCCCTGATCACATCTGCTATTGCCCTGCGGATCGATTCGCATATTTTCTTCTCCTCCAGGTACTCGAGCATCATGCAGGCTGATTCAATCATTGCTACCGGATTGACTATTGATACCTCGTAATCTGCATATTTAGGCGCTGAGCCATGAGTCGGTTCAAATACTGCAATTCCATCTGCTGAAAACTGGGCGCTGCATGCGAAACCGAGTCCGCCGATAAGTCCGGCAAAAGCATCCGATGCTATATCACCGAACATATTGCCAGCAACAATAACCCCGTAATCTTCAGGATTCTTGGTAAGCCACATCATCTGGGCATCAATGTTGGTGTTGAGCAGCTTAATACCAGGAAATGATTTTTGCCGGATCTCCTTTGCCAGTTTCCACATTAATCCTGAAGTTTCCCTTATGACATTGGGTTTTTCGCATACAGTTACCGATCTGTATCCATATATATCAGCATATTTAAACGCTGCATGAAGTATCCTTTCAGTGGCTTTCCTGGTGAATATCCTTGATGATATTGAAAGTTCTTCTGCCGGTACCTTGCCAAAATTCTGCCTGAATTTCGGATGTGTAAGAAAAGCCTGGTATACATTTTCCGGCGGATTGGTCCACTCTACACCCGAATAAAGACATTCGGTATTCTGCCTGAAAATAACAACATCAACAAGAGGTTCTTCAATTGTATTCCCTTTGCCTCTTCTGATGAAATTAAGAGGATTACCTTTATATGATCTGCAGGGACGCACACATATATCAAGATTGAAATGCTGGCGTAAACCGACTATCGGACTGAAATAGGTAAAACCCTTATCCTGCATCTCAGATGCAAGTTCAGCCCTGGCTTCATCATCAGGTTTTGACGTTATTGCCCCGAAAAGTGCAATCCTGTGTTTTTCAATAAGATCAAGTGTGCGTTCAGGCAGAGGATTTCCTTCCTTCTTCCAGAACTCCCATCCGATATCTCCATAGATATATTCAGCATCAAATCCTGCAGCATCAAGGACTCTGACAGCCTGTTCAAGAACGATTGCTCCTATACCGTCGCCGGGAAGAGCTACGATAGTCCGTTTTGCCATTTTTCAGGTTAATTATATTATCTGTAAAAATAGCGAAAAAATCAGGATGCCCTTAAAAGCATAATTATTTATCAACCATGCAATCAGTTACTGAAATTTTAAGTACTTTTGTCGCCTGACTTAAGTGTCATTAATAAGACAGAATGAGCGTTTTTAAGGGATTAAAACCTTCTCCGGTCTGGCAATATTTTGAAGAGATTTGTAAAATACCGCGGCTTTCAAAGAATGAGGGGAAAATAAGAAAATTCCTTCTTGATTTTGCAAAAGCAAATAACCTCGAATCAAAGGAGGACGAATCTGGTAATATTCTGATTATCAAACCAGCTGCCCCGGGAATGGAGAACAGGAAGACCGTCGTTCTTCAGAGCCATCTTGATATGGTTGGTGAGAAGAACGCTGACCATCCCCATGACTGGCAGAATGATCCGATAATACCCCTGGTCAACAATGGATGGGCAACGGCTGACGGTACAACTCTTGGAGCAGATGACGGAGTTGGTATTGCTTCTCTGATGGCTGTTCTTACTGATAATGACCTGAAAGCTGGAAGGATAGAATGTCTTTTTACTGTTGACGAAGAGTCGGGAATGACAGGTGCCATAAATCTTAAGCCTGATTTCTTCACAGGCAAGATCCTTATCAATCTGGATTCTGAAGACGAAGGAATTCTCTTTATTGGATGTGCAGGCGGAATGGATACTATCGGAACCATAAAATTCATTGCAGAATCTATTCCTCCCGGATCTTCGGCTCTGGCCATTTCAGTCACTGGTCTTCACGGCGGACATTCAGGTGATGAGATACACAAGGGATACGGTAATTCAGTGAAGATCATGAACAGGATCCTCTGGAACCTGTCAAATGAATATAATATTTCCCTCCGCAGCTTTGATGGAGGAAATCTGCGAAATGCAATACCGCGTGAAGCTTTTGCCACCATAGTTGTGGAAGAATCCTCAGCAGGAAAAGTAAAAAGCTGGATCGCTGATTTCCAGGCAACCATGATTGAAGAATTCCGGGATATTGAAGAAGACCTTAAAATAACCGTTAAGGATACTGATATTCCGCAGTATGTGATGGACAAGGACAGTCAGGCAAAGCTCTTAAGTTCGCTGACATGCTGCCCTCATGGAGCGATTGCATGGTCGAAGGAGATGGAAGACCTTGTAGAAACATCAACAAACCTCGCATCAGTAAGGTTCAGCGAAGAAAATACAATAACTATTGTCACCACTCAGCGCAGCTCTATTGAATCATCGAAACATGATGTTGCAGCTATGGTTGAAACATGTCTGAAACTTGCCGGTGCAAAAGTCTCACATTCCGACGGATACCCGGGATGGCGGCCCAATATGACGTCTGAAATACTGAAAATAACACGTGAATCATATAATCGGCTTTTCGGGAAGGAACCTCATATAAGAGCTATACATGCCGGACTTGAATGTGGTCTTATCTATCAGAAGTTCAAAGGAATAGATATGATATCATTTGGTCCGACCATCAGGGGTGCACATACTCCCGAGGAAAAAATTGAAGTAAAAACCGTCCAGATGTTCTGGAACCTCCTGACGGATGTAATTATCAGCATCCCTTTGCAGATCACCGCTATTCACAACTGAAAAACTCATCCTTGCCTGCCCCGCATAATGGACATGCATAGTCCTCAGGAAGATTGCAGAATTCGATGCCGGGTTCAATGCCACCTGCAGGATCTCCCTGTTCGGGATCATAAATGTATCCGCAAAGAGCACATTTATAGCATTCCATAGTTTAGATTTATTTGGTCTTTATCTTTCTTACGACATCAATTACTGTACCATCGACCCATTTTACAGCAGCGACTATCCTGTCTTCAAACCTGGCTTTAACGGGCTTACCGCAAATTCTTTCCGCTTCATCCTTAAGTTCCCTGATGGTTTTAAGAGGCAAGCCGCTGTTCCTTACACTCCTGATCAGATCCTTTCGGAGCGGATTTACAGCAATCCCCCTTTCAGTAATTATAACATCAATAAGCTCACCGGGCCCGCAGAGTGTAGTCACCTCATCCACTATTACAGGTATTCTGTCGCGGAAAAGGGGTACTGGCAGGATAACATTCCGGGCATGGAGACAATTCTGCCATCCTCCTATTCCATGCAGAAGATAGCCGTCGGAATGGGTAACGACGTTACCGTTAAAATTCAGGTCCACTTCGGTTGCACCAAGTATCATTATGTCCATCATGCTTGTAAGGTTGCCCTTCGAATGGTAATTATAAGCATTGAAGACAGGGTATGGAATATGGTTTGGATTGTTTTCAATGGATCGTACAGCATCAAGATCAAATGCCTGTGCATCAAGGATATAACCCATCTGTCCTTCCTCGAGCATCTTAACCATATACTTTGTGCTGCCTCCGAATCCGAATTTTGATTTCCATCCTTTTTGCTTCAGAATCTGATGGACAAATACTGCTATAGCGAGCGAAGTGCCACCGGCTCCTGCCTGCATTGTAACACCATCCTTAAGGATTCCTGACTTTTCCAGGAAAGAAGCTGTAAGTTCAGCTATCAGAAGCCTGTCGGGGCTTTTTGTAATTTCTGTTGTTCCTGAGACTATTTTCTCAGGGATGCCGATCTTATCGACTACTACGACATAATCGACATAATTGCCTTCGATTTCCATCGGGAAGCATGGGAGGTCGACCAGGTTATCGGTTACCACAATTACTTTTGTTGCGTACATGCTGTCGGCTTTTGCATAGCCCAGAACGCCGCACGATGATGTGCCTCCTGTTCCTTTTGCATTTCCGAAGCGATCGGCAGAAGGCGCTGCCAGAACTGCAATATCAATTCTCACCTCACCATCCTGGATTGCCTGAACCCGTCCGCCATGGGACCTGAGAACTGCTGTACCCTTCATCCTCCCCTCCGAAACATATCTGCCCAGCGGACCATTCATACTTCCTTCGATCCTGTTAATGGTTCCATCATTAAGATATTTTATAACAGGATCATTGCATGGGAAAGATGCAGAAGGAAACCATACAAGATCCTTCACTCCCATTCGGGATGCAATTTCAAAGATCCTGTTGCTTACCAGGTCGCCGTCTCTCAGGTGATGATGAGTTGATATCGTCATGCCGTTGCTCAGACCGCACCTCTTTAAAGCTTCTTCAAGGGAGCTGACAACCTTGTTGCCATCACCCGGAAAATCCCGGCATGAAGGAATGGGAGGTGAATACTTCCCGCCCTCCGGTGAATGCTTGCCTGCTCCCTTGAACGGGATGACAGGTTTACCGTTGATTTCAAGGGGGACAGATCTTCCTGCAGCATTTACAACTGTTCTGACAGACATATTTCTAACAATAATAATTAACTTTTTGAATGAGATTGATCACTTATCCGGTTTCCCCGGAGTTTGCCAAGTTTTACCGCCAGGTCAATTGTCTTCCTGGCCCTGTTAACAACCGGCTGATCTATCATCTTTGATCCGACTGCTACCACACCTTGTCCTTTTTTCCCGGCTTCCTTAAATGCTATCACTATTTCCATCGATTTCTCAATTTCAGTCTCATCGGGAGCAAAACCATCATTAATGACAGCAATCTGTCTCGGATGAATACATCCCATTCCTTCAAAACCAAGCGCTTTTGAACCAATTACAGTCTGTCTCAGAGCCTCCATATCTGCCACATCAGAGAATACAGAATCGATTGGCTGAATACCGGCCGCTTTTGCGGCAATTACAAGCCTGCTCCTTGCATAAAGTGATTCTTTCCCTTCAGCGGTCCTGGTGACACCCAGATCAGCTGTAAAATCTTCCAGCCCTATGGCTATAGCCACAACATTTCCAGAAGCCCTTGCAACAGCTGAAGCATTTTCAACTCCAAGAGCGCTTTCAATGATCGGCATCAGGAAGACAGGATTCCCGGTCTTTTGCTTTTTCCTGATTGACTTGATCTCAGTGTCAACTATTTTTACGTGGTCGGCTGTATCGCATTTAGGTATCAGGATAAGATTTACATTATTAGGTATTACTGATCGTAGGTCTTTGATACCTGTTTCTCCCTGGTTTATCCTTACCATTCTTTCGGCACCCCTGAAATCGACCTGGCGAAGGGCATTTCTAACGAGAATCCTGGCCTCATCCTTTTTATCTGGTGCAACAGAATCTTCAAGGTCGAGAATTATTCCGTCTGCAGAGTGAAGACCTGCATTAATCATCATGCTCGGAGTATTTCCGGGCAGGTAAAGCCTTGAGAACCTGAATCTGTCAGGTGCTGTTGCATACCTGTTCTCCTTAATCATCCCAGGCAGGAATTCCTGACCGGCATCAATCAGTTTCCTTATTGCCGCTTCAAGTCGTGCAGATATCACAAAAGGCAGCGCCCCTGAGTCGTTTATCCTTAACCTGGCATTCCTGATCTTAAAGAACTTCAGGATCTCATTACACTGGTTTGCTATTGACTCACCGTAGAGAGTTTTAACTTTAGATGTCAGGTCAATATCTATTCCCCCTCTTTGTCTTATCTCAATTGTAATCTCACAATCTGACCTGACCTTCGGACCGGCATTGCCAGCAGTGGCAGTCAACCTGTTCATTTCTGGTATCGTTTAACGGTTTTTATCCTCGCAAACCTCTATAAGCACTCCTGATGTTGATCCGGGATGAAAAAATGCTATGTCCAGCTTCTCTGCTCCTTTTCTCGGTGTTCTGTCAATAAGCATAATGCCCTGATCTTCTGCATGTTTTAGAAGGCTTTCAATATCTTTCACTGCAAAAGCGATATGATGTATCCCCTCTCCCCTTTTCTCGATGAATTTACCGACAGGTCCCTGAGGATCAGTTGATTCGAGCAGCTCTATTTTTGTTTCCCCGACACGGAAGAAAGCGGTCCTTACCTTCTGCTCCTCTAACTCTTCGATATTATAGCATTGAAGGCCGAAAACTTTCTCGTAAAAATCAATTGAAGCCTGAAGGTTGCTTACTGCAATCCCAATATGTTCAATATGTGATGGTTTCATATATCATGTTTTAATGGCAAAGACCTTGCCTTTCAGTTATCAGAACGGGAAATCAACAGGCGTTTTGATTTCAGATTCCTTATTCTCAGGTTTTTGTGCAATCTCATGAACAGGAACTCCATCAACGTAAATTGCCTTGTATGGGGTTGTAGGGCAGGCAAACTCACAATGACCGCAGCCAATGCAGATTTCAACGTTGGTTTCAGGTATGAGAAGGTTGCCCTCGTAGGGGATCATGTATACTGCCTTGGTGGGGCATGCTTCGGAGCAGGCGCCGCAGGCGGTTTTTTCAGTTTTTACAATGCAATTATCCTTTATGAAATTAACCTTCCCGATCCGCGTAAGCTTCTTGGCTTCAAGCGCAAGCGGACGGAGCGCATTGGTCGGGCAAACCTCAGTGCAAACTGTACAATTGTATGTACAGAAGCTTTTACGGTAATCCATCACAGGCTGCATCATGCCTTTAACACCATACTGAAGAAGAGCAGGCTGAAGGACATTATTCGGACAGGCGGTTATGCACAGTGAGCATGCAGTGCAATCAGAATTGAAATCTTCTATTGATCCGCCTCCGGGAGGGCAAACCGGATATGTTTTATTCTCTTTGACTGTAGATACCTTTTTTGGTACAGGCGCACTCTTATCCTGTCCCCTGGCAATAAAAGGAAGTCCGAACAAAAGTGCAAGTGAGGTTGCAATGAATTTCCTTTTATCCTTATCTGTTTTATCCTCCCTGGTCTTTACAGTCACAATACTATAGGAAATAGCCTTATCAGGACAAACGCTCACGCAATTGAAGCAATTAACACAGCGGCTTACATCAATGTTGTGATTCAGAAAATCAATGCATGATGATTTGCACCGTACTGAACATAATCCGCACTTTGAACATTTGCCTTCATCTATTTTGATCCTCAGTATCGATAATTTCGAAAAGAGTCCGAGCAGTGTTCCTACAGGGCATATCATGTTGCAGTAAAGACGGCCTTTTGTAAGGGAAAGACCTGCAATCAGCAAAAGGAACACAACAGGTATCGAGTAAGCAAGCAGCTCGAATCCCTGAACAGGGATATTACTCAGCGAATAAACATCGAATTTGCCAAGAATCCCGGCTATAAAGTTATTTATTATGATCACTACAGGTTTAGCAAAGTATGTCATGAACCTTCCGAAAATACTTAAAGGATCAAGAAGTGTGATCATGTATATACCCCATACGATCGTAACAACCACTGTAGCAGCAAGAATCGTGTACCTTATTATGGTAAACGGTTTCTTAAAACCATATCTTCTGAATTTTTTCCTTAACCGGCCTCCTATCCTGCTGTTCAGATCCTGCCCTATGCCCAGGGGACAAAGGAATGAGCAGTACGTTCTTCCTGTCAGAAGAGCAAGGATAAGAACTGATGCGAAACCGGCTGAGGCAAGTGTTCCAAGATCATAGAACATGAGCAGGGAAGGAATAAACTGCAGGTAAAGAAGTATGTCAGTGTATTTTGAAGGAATAAGATGTGTGAAATCGACAAAAATAATGAAGAAGCATATAAAGACAATTGCTGAAAAAAGTATCCGGAATCTTCTTAAATAAAGCGACCTCATCAGGTATTACATTTTAATTCTTCTTATATTAAGTGAATCAAGATTCATATTGCCCAATCCCATTTTATGTGCCAGCGGGATATATTCAATCCTCTGGGTTTCCAATCCAAGCATTTTCGTTGCTGCAGCATCACCCGCAACCCAGTCTGTTGTGATTATCATCGATTTCATCTGCACAATATCTTCCTTTGAAACTCCCTGAGGACCATGCTTTACCATAACGTTATAGCAATCGATTATATTCAGTGCAGGCTTCCTCTCGAATAAGGCATAATCGGCAATACACTGGTTGAGATCATTTGAGTGCCAGTAACCCCTGTCCCACACAACTCCCATCATATTTTTAAGACAACATGTCATTCGTGTGGAATTATGATCCTTAAGTATCGGCACATTGATGAATATGTCAGATTCAAGAAGCAGCTCATGTACTTTTGCACTTTTAAGCTTCACTCCTCCCGGTATCTCAACCTGCTGGTAGTATTTTTCCGAATTAGCCGGTACCACCTTGGCGCCGGCATCTTTTGCAGCTTTCTCAATACCGGAGTTTTTATAGCAATTGACCCAGTTATCACATGTGTGGTCTAAAACATATACTTCCTTTGCTCCTGCCTTAAAGCAATGCTCTATAATTCTCTTAACCAGAAGAGGATTCGTATTGGCTGCAAGGTCAGGTACAACATCCCATCCTATGTTTGGTTTCACCAGAACTTTCTGTCCTTTCTGGATGAATGTACCAAGTCCTCCCAGCTCCTGGATGCCCAGATCAAACATATCAACCGGTGTGCCTCCCATAACTGCAACCATATCATATTTTGCCCTTCCCGGTAATGTAGTCCAAAGCTTGTCGTACTTTCCGAAGCTGATAGCTGCACCTGCCGCAAGGCCGGCACCTGCTGATCTTTTAAGGAAATCTCTTCTTTTCATCTTTTGAAATAAAGCACGAAAAATACGATTTTTTTTCTTATTATGTATCCTTTTAAAATACCAATGTCCGTCAGTTAAATATTATATTAGTGACCTGAAACCGGAAAAAGTGATTTAGCCGGTTGCAACAAACTTGTGTTTCATTTGTCATATATATATAATCTGCGCTTAAGATGAAAGTCCTATTTTACGATTGTTTTTCAGGAATCAGCGGCGATATGAACCTGGGAGCTATGCTTGACCTGGGGATTGAAAGATCATTTCTTTTAAAGGAGCTGGATAAACTTAACCTGGAAGGATGGAGTCTGGTTGCTGAACAGGATCAGAGACACGGGATACACGGGACAAAAGTGACTGTTGTACAGAAAAAACAGAAAAAAACGCACAGGCATCTTTCTGATATTGAGCATATTATTAAAAACTCCGGACTTGATAGAAAGACAAAGGAGCTTAGCCTCAGAATATTTAATAAGATAGCTGAAGCTGAGGCAGCGGTCCATGGTATTTCACCGGATGAGGTTCACTTTCACGAGGTCGGGGCAATAGATTCAATCATCGACGTTGTTGGTGCGGCGGTATGCTTCAATGCGCTCAGGGTTGATGCTGTGTTCGTTTCGCCGGTGGAGCTTGGAAGCGGATTTGTAAAATGCGATCATGGTAAGCTCCCTGTTCCTGCACCGGCAACAGCTGAAATAATAAAGGGGATCCCTGTCAGAAAGGGAGGTGTTGATTTTGAAGCAACCACACCAACAGGTGCTGCCATACTGGCTGCACTCGGAACCTGTTTCAGCGATTTCCCGCCATTCAGGACAGAAAGGACCGGTTATGGCATCGGACATAAGGATCATCCGGATGTACCAAACCTCCTGAGGGTTTTCCTCGGGGAAGCTGAAGAAATATTTGCAGGGCACGATGCACTTCTTATCGAATGCAATATCGATGACATGAATCCTGAATTCTATGAGCACATTTCCGAAAAACTATTTGAAGCAGGAGCTTCAGATGTATTCGTTTCAGGAATACTGATGAAGAAAGGACGGCCGGGAAACAAACTCAGTGTTATTTGTGAAAAGGGACTTGCAGACAGCCTGAAAGAGATCATCTTCCTGGAATCTACGACTGTTGGAATCAGAACATTGGCATTCAGAAAGGATACTCTTTCAAGAAAATCTGAGATAATAAAAACTGTTTACGGCAATGTCAGTGTAAAACGTTCCTTCTTTAAAGGGAAAGAAGTATCCTGCAAGCCTGAATTTGAAGAATGCAGAAAGATAGCGTCGGAAAAGAATATACCTGTCAGGGAGGTTTATAATCGTATTATGGCACAACTAATTGCCGCCGACCGGCTCCCGATAGCTATCGGGACGGCGGCCGGAAACCGGCTCATTAAGAAAAGCAAAAAGCGTAGGTTATGACAGAATCCAAACTATTAAGACTCGATTCAATATTAACAGAACTGGGATCATTTGTTATCGCATTTTCAGGGGGAGTTGACAGCTCATTTCTTGTGCACAGGGCAGTAATCCTCGGGTTAACGGGAATAAAGGCTGTAACAATCCGCACACCTTATGTACCTGCAAGGGAGATAAACGAAGCTTCGGCCTTTGCAAAAAAAGAGGGTTTTAATTTTGAAATAATCAATATGGAGTTCCCGGAAATAATAAGACACAATCCGGAGAAGAGGTGTTATTTATGTAAAAAGATACTTTTCACAGAACTGGTTGAGTTTGCAAAGAGGAATAACTTTGAATATGTTGCTGACGGAACAAATGCCGATGATGCAGGGGGCATGAGGCCAGGTCTGAAGGCATTACGGGAACTCGGTATCAGAAGTCCCCTGGCAGAAGCAGGATTGACAAAAAGCGATATAAGGGAATTCGCGCAAAGAGCCGGGCTGCCGTTTTTTGACAAGCCTGCCCTGGCATGTATGCTTACCCGTATACCTTATGATAACACGGTAACCGAAGGAATGCTGCAGATGATTGAAAAAGCCGAGGACCTCCTGTTTGAAAAGGGATACCCCGGAACACGTGTAAGAGTGCACGGCGATATTGCAAGGATTGAATGCATGCCGGGTTATGTCGAAAGAATCATAAATGATCCTGCCCGGGATCATATAGTAAGTGATCTGAAAAAAATCGGGTTCAGATACGTATCTTTGGACCTTGAGGGTTACAGAACAGGGAGCATGGATCCTGTAAAATAGCAAGTATGACGGTAAAAGAACTCGAAAAACTGCTTAATGATATCAGGGCAGGAGACATAAGTACAGAAGAGGCTCTTGAAAAACTCAGGTCTTTCCCATATACAGACCTCGGTTATGCCAGGATTGATCATCACCGTGAAATAAGAACAGGATACCCTGAGATAATTTATTGTGCCGGCAAAACAGCTGAACAGGTTACAGGTATTTTCAGGATAATGGCTGGGAAGGAGAATAATGTGATAGGCACAAGGGCGAGCGGCGATATGTACAATTCCGTAAAGAGTGCTATTCCGGAAGCAGTTTACTTCAGTGAAGCCAGAATCATTTCGGTTCAGAAGAAAAAGCCGGAATGTCCTGACAGCAGTATTGCAGTCATAACAGCAGGCACATCCGATATACCTGTTGCTGAGGAAGCAGCAATTACTGCCGAGCTTTTAGGCAACAAAGTAATAAGGATATATGATGCAGGTGTTGCAGGAATTCACAGACTGGTTGACAAGCTGCCGGAAATAAGAAGCTGTGCTGTAATAATTGTAATTGCGGGAATGGAAGGAGCTCTCGCCAGCGTTGTAGGCGGGCTTGTTGACAAACCTGTTATTGCGGTTCCAACGAGCGTGGGTTATGGCGCCAGCTTTGGAGGAATATCAGCTCTTCTTGCAATGCTGACAAGTTGCTCAGCAGGAGTGACAGTGGTTAACATTGACAACGGTTTTGGTGCCGGCTTTTCCGCGAGCATGATCAACAGGATGCATTATGGCAGGTAAAATTCTTCTTTCAACAGCCTATCTTCCTCCCATCGAATATTTTACCCGTATGGTTGATGCTGAGAAGGTTCTTGTTGAAAAAGAGGAGAATTACCTTAAGCAGTCATACCGTAACCGATGCTATATCCTTTCTGCCAGCGGGAAACAACAATTAACAGTCCCGGTGTACCTGGGCAGCTTCCATAAAACTCCGGTTAAAGAGATAAGAATAGACTATACAAAAAGATGGCAGCAGGTTCATCTCGGAGCTTTGCTTGCAGCATATAAGTCCTCACCCTTTTTCATCTATTACTTTGAGGCCATTGAAAAGATAATCCTGTCAGGTCATGAATTCCTTCTCGACCTCAACATGGATCTCCTTAAGACTATTGTCAGAATGATCGGCATTGAATCCAGGATATCATACACGACAGAGTTTGTGACTGCCGGCAGGCAGGAAAATGATTTCAGGTACGCGATCAGTCCAAAAACAGAATCGGAATACAGCATGAAAGAATATATCCAGGTTTTCCGGGACAGGAAAGGTTTTGTCCCGGGATTAAGCATTGTTGATCTCGTTTTCAATACAGGAAGGGATGCCTTGATGTACCTTTAATTCTTACTGCAGTTAAATAAGGCTTCTCATCAGGCAATTTCTTCCTCTAAGTAAGTATATTCATATCCAAACAAATCTGTTAATCAATGGGTACAAAACCTAACATCAACAAGATATTTGGCAGAATATTGCAGAATCTCTCCAGACTGACTTCTGATCAGGCATTTCACCTGCAAAGCCAGATGGATATTCATCCCAGATCAAGGTATTATAATTTAAGGAATATCGAAAAGACCGGAGGATTCTTTATTTTAAATGATACTGTTAAAAGAGAAATTGTATCATTCGATACTCCCTGGGACATTGTGCGCAGAGATATGCTGGTGCTTTTACTGAAAGATATTATTGTGAACCAGGTTGCAGGAGATCTGGCAGAACTGGGCGTTTATAAAGGCTTTACGGCTAAACTGATACACTACTATGTTCCTGAGAGAAAGTTGTTTCTCTTTGACACCTACAGAGGATTTGACGAAAATGACCTGGCTGCAGAAACAAACAGGACAGGACATTCATTTAAAAGCCACTTTAAATATTCCGGCACCAGCGACGTAATCAGCTATATAAAACCAAAGAATGATAATGTGGTTCCTGTTGAGGGAGTATTTCCGGCTTCAATACCTGAAAACTTCATTGAGAGAAGATTTGCATTTATCCATATAGACATGGATCTGTTTGAACCGACTCTTGCTGCACTGGATTATTTCTATCCAAGGATCAGCAAGGGAGGCTATGTGGTTATTCATGATTATAATACATGGAGCGGTGCGCATGAGGCTGTAAATGAATTCTTCATGGACAAGACAGAGTCGCCTGTTCCGATGCCTGATAAAAACGGCAGCGCCCTGATAAAGAAATTATAGGGACAATCAAACAAAACGAGGCTGTCTCAGGTGAAACAGCCTCGTTTAAGGAAGTCAAACAAAGTATTAGTAGCCGAATTTATAACCGAAAGTAACCGTAAAGACATTTCTGTTTATATCCATACCTGAAATCAGGTTCTCAACCGAAGAACTGTAAAGGACATATTGCTGAGTGTTCATAATACCTGTATATCCGAAATCGATGAATACATTCTGTTCACGAAAACCTGCTCCGAAAGAAATTGAATTGTAGTCAAGGTTTGAGTTAAGATCGTCACTCGCCCATGCTTTACCGTAATAAGCGTAGCCTCCCCTGAGGTAAAACCTGTCCAGTCTGAATTCGGCACCAAGTCTCAGGTTTGTTGAGGATCTGAGGGTACTCTTTATAACTGAGTTTTTATCACTGTAATCATATCTGTCTTCAGTTTCAGAGAATCTTGCTGTACTGTAATCAACAAACTCATAATCGATACTTACCAGTGCAAGCTTTTTAACCTGCAGAGCAACTCCGGCCATTGCCCTGAACGGAGTTGTAAGTGCGTAACTGTATCTGACAGCGCTATTTGATGCATTATATCTTCCGCCGTCGGTGAAATGTGAAGACATATTATCGTAAACATATTCATTGATCTTGTACAGCGTGGGCGAGTGGAATGCAAAACCTATTCTCAGGATTTCCAGGGGTCTGTATATTGCACCCAGCTTTAGTCCATAGCCAGTGCCTTTGTTGCTGTAATAGAAGGTATAATTAAAGCTTTCGAATTCCGACGGGAGGCTGATATCTGTAGACTCAAGATGTTCATATTTACTGGAATAGTCAAGGTGGCTTATACCCAGGGATGCACCAAAATAGAGTTTGTTTGAAAGGTTTCCCCCTACTGATATGGCATGTTCGCCGGTATATCCTTCATAACTGACAAGGCGTCTCATGTTCTGACCGTAGACTGACGGAGGATCATCTCCGTAGTTGGAAAAGACTGTTCCATATGATGTATTGTAACCGGGGAGTGAATCCAGCAACCATGTTTCCCATGCAAGGTATGAATCCGGAACCTCATCTATCAGTTCGTCCTTGTAGTATCCTTCGGCATTGTCAGCCCAGAAATCTGTCAAGGAGCTGTAATCACTGATGCCGTCAATTATTATGCTCTGATTCAGATTATTTGTCTTGTTGAAGGAATAGCCGAAATTCAGGGATAGAAGTCCGGATTCCGAGTTGTTATCAATAATATTCGCTACCATTCCTGCCTGGGCCAGGTTAAAATTGTAGATATAATCTGATGTTTTGCTGCCATTGAGGCTGGCGGTAGTTTTGATATGGAACAGCTGGGGTGTAAGGCTTAATTCGGATGAACGGAATACGCCAATCCCTGCGGGGTTCTGACTTAATGAGGATATATCACCTCCAAGGGCGGTAAATGCGCCGCCCATCGACATAAACCTTGCTGTCCCGGTATAGAATACCTGCGAATATCTCAGAGCGTCGTCTGCAAGCTGGCCATAACTCCCTGTGAAGGACGCCAGCATTATCATTAAAAATACAACTGTTTTTTTCATGTTCAATACTTTTTTCTTAAAAGCATTCCACCACTCCAACAAAAGAATGAACTATTTCACTGATCCCTATTTCAATTACTTCTATCTCCTTCCCCCTGAGGATGAGCTGTGTGATGAGCTTGAAGAAGATCCGGAAGAAGAACTTGAAGATGAACCGCCTGATGAGGAGCTTCCCGATGAATAGCTGCTTCTTGATCCTCCGCCTGAAGAACCGCTGCTATATGAGGAGCGGCTTGAAGAACCATATGAACCGGATGAATAACTGCTGCTTGTGCTTCTCCTGGAGGGAGCAGAATAGCTGCCTGAGCTGTTATATGATGGTACCGACCTTGATTCTCCGGCTGAGACTGACGGGCTGGTTCTTGCAGGAGTGCTCCTGTAGTTGCCTGAACCCGAGGTCTCAGTATTAACCCGGCTGTTATTATATGAAGGTCTCGTATTCATCCGCGGATTACTATAACTCGGTGTATAGGTTCTGTTAACGGTATTATACTCCGGTTTGGTAACGGTAGTACTTCGTGTGGTTGCAGTTTTGGCTGCATTCTGATCAATTTTCCGGTCGGTTGCATTAAGCGCCTGCTGGTTGTTTAAAGTCGTTGAAACCGGTTTCCTCGTATCAGTTGCGACAGATGTTGTGTTTCCTGAAGATGACCTTCTTACGCCATCTGTAGTTATTCCTTTGGACAGGTAGCTGTCACGTCTCGATGAAGCTGCAGGCTGTACCCTGTCATTCCACTTTGTTGAATATACGCTCTGCCTGTCTCTTCTTCCATACGCTATTGAATTATCGTAATCCTTGCTGTAACGTACATTGGAATAATATCCCCAGTTATTGTAATAAGGCCAGTAGTATGAAGAATAGAAAGGGCTATAATAGTTGCCATAGTACCATGGTGAATAGTAACTCCCGTAATATCCAGAACTATAGAACGGATCATACCAGAATGGATCAGAGTAATAGGGATAACCGTATCCAAAGCTCATTGAAGGCCATCCCCGGCTGTAATAGAACGGATCTCTCCAGTAAGGATAGAAATAATTTCCATAGAATCTTCTCAGTCTTCCTGAGTATGAGTAATTATCATAATAATCGTATGCCGTGCCGCCTTTGCTTTCATCAAGCACCGCATTGTCATATCCGACTGCATCAGAATACTCATCAGAAACAAGGGTATCAGTAGCATAGATGTTATCATAGTACTCCTCGGCTTTCAGATCACTTTCAGCAATCTGCCTGTTCACACCAGGCTGTACCTTTGTTACCGGCTTATCTGAAGGGAGATAGTAAAGGTCATCATATTCAAACCCCGTGTAAAGGCCTGATGAACAGGAACCCAGTACGAGGAGTAAGAGAACTGATATGTAATTTACTGCTTTCATGTTTGATTCCCTCTTTTCTTTTCTTAAATAAGCGCAAATATTGTACCAAATATCCTCAAAACATTACTTGTTTTTCATTAATAACCAAAGATAATAAAAATAATAAGGACATGCCATTACATGTCCTGTTCTTATTTCTTTTACATTCATCTTACCTTCTTCCCCTGTCATCCGAAGATGACCTTGAGCCTGAGGATGATTTTGATGATGAGGATCTTGTTGAAGATGAGCCTGATGACTTTGAGCCAGACCCGGATGAAGAGCTTCTGCTGCCTGATACTGAAGTTCCACGTGATGATGATGTTCTTGACGGTGCACTCATTACTCTTGATGAACTGCCTGAGGATGATGCTGAGGACCTGTTAACCGGACCTGCAGGTGATGATTTGCTAACCTGCGGCCGTGAGGGAGTGCTGGTCTGATTCCTGACAGGGGCGGTTGTGGGAGCAACGCGCTCTTTCCTTACATCATCAGAAGGAGTGTTTTTGTTCCCGAAATTACCACTGTTACCGTCAGTATCGCTGTTCCTGTTGTTGCCGTTGTTACCCCTGTTGCGGTCGTTCTGGTCAAAATTTCCATTATTACCGTCAATACGGCTGTTGTTATTGTTGCCATTATTGGAATTGTTGCGGTTGTTACCGTTGTTACCGTCAATACTGTTATTACCGTAATTGCCGTTGTTGTCGACTCCGCTGCGTGATCCCGGAGCAGGAGTGCTCTCCCGTCTTGAAGGTCCGCCCGAATTTGACCTGTTAAATTCTTCAGAACCCTTTCGGTCAGGATATTCTCTTGAAGAATACCTTGGCGGATTGTTATAGTAGTAGTTGTTATAGGAATGATATACAGGCCTGTAATCGTTGTACCAGCGGTTGTGTCCGTAATACCAGCTGTCGTGCCCGTGCCATCCCCAGTAGTTGGATCTCCACCTGTTCCTGATATTAATATTGATCACGACCGGTGAGTACCAGCTGTAGAAGAAAGGATCATAACTGTAGTAGTATGGCTCGTAACCCCAGTACAAGCTGCTTCCGTAGTAAGGATCATACCAGCCATAATTGTAGACCGGGTACCTGTAGGAGTGTCCCAGGCCAAATCCGAAACCTCCTCCTCCGTAGATGCTTATGCCCCATGAGAAAGGACGGTAGTTATAATAATATGTTTCGGTGAACACAGGAGAGTAATAGTCGAAAGCCGCATATGACCTGTGGAACCTGTTTATCCGGGATGCATAGTAATAGTCATAATCATCATAATAATAATTGTTTATTACAAGTCCGGAGTTGTCATTTCTAAAGCCATCATCAGCAAACTGAGCTGCCACCGGTGAACCCGCAAGCAGCAGGGCTGATATTATTCCGATGTAAAATTTTGCTTTCATGTTGAACCTCCTGTTTATTTTTTAATTTTACGATGTTTTTACTGTTCAAATATAACAAATCAAATAGTGTACCAAAGTAATGGCGAAGTTTTTAACAAACAGGGATGAGAATTATGCGCAGTGGTATAACGACCTGGTAATCAAAGCGGATCTGGCTGAAAACTCAGCTGTGAGAGGATGCATGGTAATCAAGCCTTATGGCTATGCAATATGGGAAAGAATCCAGTGTGAACTTGATAAGATGTTCAAGGCTACCGGGCATGTTAATGCTTATTTCCCCATATTCATTCCGAAATCATTTTTCAGCAGGGAAGCAAAGCATGTTGAGGGATTTGCAAAAGAGTGCGCCGTGGTAACCCATTACCGTCTTAAAAATGATGAAAACGGAAAGGGGATTGTTGTAGATCCTTCTGCCAAACTTGAAGAAGAGCTGATAATAAGACCAACTTCTGAAACAATCATCTGGAACTCATATAAGAACTGGATCCAATCCTACAGGGATCTCCCGATTCTCATCAACCAGTGGGCAAATGTTGTAAGGTGGGAAATGAGGACCAGGCTCTTTCTCAGGACTGCGGAATTCCTCTGGCAGGAAGGACATACCGCCCATGCAACGCGTGAGGAAGCTGTTGAGGAGACTGAAAGGATGATCAATGTCTATGCTGACTTTGCTGAAAATTTTATGGCATTACCGGTAATTAAGGGATATAAATCTGAGAATGAACGTTTTGCAGGTGCAATTGATACTTATGCAATTGAAGCCCTGATGCAGGATGGCAAAGCTCTCCAGGCAGGTACAAGTCATTTTCTCGGACAGAATTTTGCCAAAGCCTTTGATGTTCAGTTTACCGATAAAAACGGGAAACTCGATTATGTATGGGCTACATCGTGGGGCTTATCAACCAGGGTGATCGGCGCCCTTATAATGGCCCATTCCGACAATCAGGGGCTTGTCCTTCCTCCAAAGCTTGCTCCCGTTCAGGTGGTTATCATTCCCGTTTTCAGGAATGCGGAACAACTGGGAAAGATCTCGGAAACAGCTCATAAATTGATGAAGGATCTTCTCGCAAAAGGAATCTCAGTAAAATATGATGACCGTGACAACAATACACCGGGGTGGAAATATGCTGATTACGAACTGAAAGGTGTACCGGTCCGCCTGGCTATAGGTCCCCGTGATCTTGAACATGGTACTGTTGAGTCAGCCCGCCGTGACACGCTTGAGAAGAAGAACCTGCCGATGAACTCCGTAGCGGATCACATACTGAACCTTCTGGATGAGATACAGAAAAACATCTACAAAAAAGCAGAAGAATTCAAAAAGTCAAATACATTTTATATTGACAAATGGGACGAATTCGTGAATATCCTTGATAACCAGGGAGGATTCATAATGGCTCACTGGGATGGGACAGCCGAAACGGAAGAGAAGATCAAGAATGAGACGAAAGCCACGATCAGATGCATTCCTTTTGATTCACCTGAGGAAGACGGGAAGTGTATCTGTTCAGGCAAACCATCAAAAAGAAGAGTTCTTTTTGCAAGATCCTATTAATCCTGAAGTAAATTAACATTATTTCCGGGGGACTGATTTTCCTGTTATTTTAGTAAATTAGATGTTTTAAACAGATATGCCATGTCAGACATCGACGAAAAGAAACAGACAATAATAGCTACTCTGAAAGAAAAATCCCTCCTTAAGCAAAAGGTTTATGACAACACCTTTGAATCATTTGGTATGGTTAAGGAGATACTTAAGACCATGGCAAAGGAGGCCAATTCAACACTTGGCAATGTTGATCCGAGGATAAGGCTGGAGTATACTGACAGGAGCAACTTTGATGCACAGCTGAAGGTGGCCGGTGATATTCTGTTCTTCAGTATGCATTCTAACATATTCCAGTTCGACAGGGAGCATCCGGCATGGAAGACTGCCTACATACAAAAGAATAAATTCAATGCGTATTCGGGAATAATCAATATTTATAACTTCCTGTTCGACTCATTTAAATATTCCAGGCAGGATGATCTCGGGTATCTCATTGCCAGAATATTTATAAACCATGAAAACCAGTACCTCGTTGAAGGCAAAAGACAGATGGGAATGCTTTTCACAAATTACGGTAATGAGGCAATCAGCAAGCAGTCCCTTCAGCTGATAATCTCAACGGCAGTGCAGTATGCCCTTGAATTTGATCTTCTGGTTCCGCCGTATGACACTGTTAAGATTGCCACAGTTGGCCAGGCAGAAGCAAAGATCCAGCATTCAAGGGTGATTACCGGCAAACGTCTCGGATTCCAGTTCAATTCAGATGATGTTCTCGGAAAAAATTCCCATCAAACCTGATGCTGAGGCTTAATGAAAAATACAAAAGATCCGTCGGGCCTTTTTTCTTACTGGCATCTCTGTGTTTTAGCCTCAATCTCAGTTCTCAGGTCAGCAATGTCAATGATAGTGTCATTCAGGTAAATCCGGATGAACTGATTGATCCCAGGGAGATCAATCCGGTATCCTTCTCAGGCGCTAATATAAAAATTCCTGACACGCCGCTGCCTTCAGACATATTGACCAATGATAAAACACCGATATTTTATGACTCTCTTAAAGTCAGGGCATCGAGAAAACTTATAACCAGGAAACTCTATGATTTCCTTATCGTCTCGCACGAACCATTGTCAAAAAAGGAAATATCGGGGTCGAGCGAAGCCGGCTATATAATGTATTCCGGAAAGAGAATAAGAAAAATTGAGATCCGCAGACTTCCTGTGTTCGGCTCCAGCATCACCATTCCTCTAACATCCAGTCCGGATAAATTAGAGAAGCTGTTAAATGCAACTCATATGAATACCAATGAGTATATTATCCGGAAAAACCTCCTTTTCTCTGCAGGAGATACTCTTTCACCCCTGGTGCTCAGCGATAATGAAAGGATCCTCAGGCAATTGCCTTATATAGATGATTCAAGGATAATCGCGGTTCCTGTATCTGAAGAAGAGGTTGATATAATAGTCGTGACTAAGGATATTTATTCCCTTGGTGCATCCTATAAATACAGCTCTATCACAAAAGGATCCGGATCTGTTTTCGAAAAGAACATATTCGGTATGGGACATGAATTCAGGGTAAGCATGTCATATGATTCAGATCTGCCTGATTCACCTGGTTTTGGTGCGGAATACAAAATTGACAATATTGCAAAGTCGTTTATTAACCTTAGTCTGCATTATTTTGACGGTCTCGGGGACAAAACATATGGCTTTGAATTTGAGCGCAAGCTGGTAAGCTCAGCCACAAAGTACGCTTTTGGCATTTCAGTCCGGAAAAAGTATACTACCGAGGATCTTGATACGCTTCCTGTACCAGAGCCTTTAAAATATAATCTCCAGGATTACTGGTTTTTACGCTCCATACTGTTGAACAGGGAATCTGTTTTGAGGCTGATAATCGGTGCCCGTTTTACAAACAACGATGTTTGGAACCGTCCTTTCATTCTGCCTGAGTCGTATCACGAACTCCAGAAATACAGGATGTTTCTTGGTTCGGCAGCCTTTTCTTTTCAGAAATACTATAAAACCAATCTGATTTACGGGTACGGCAGGACGGAAGACATACCTTACGGGGGATTGCTCAACCTGAATATCGGAAAGGAATATAGCGAATTCAAGGAAAGGATCTATGCAGGAGCAGAATTATCACTGGGTGAATCTATAAAGAGCATCGGCTATTTCTACACATCCCTTGGTATTGCTGCTTTTTTCAATGATGATCAGACTGAACAGGGTCTTTTATTAATGAGGACCAGCTTTATTTCCAACCTGTTCTACATCGGGAGGTTCAGGATAAGAAATTTCGTCAAAGCTGATTATACCAGGGGATTTGACAGGTATTATGACGAAAACCTGACATTCTCCCGTGAAGATGGTTTTACAGGATTCAGGAACGAC
>Ga0154607_1017_pt1 | contig 30750 bp, 24 predicted proteins | sample Rifle2008BG13ft_FD_116036 | JGI IMG/M metagenome (GOLD analysis project Ga0154607, IMG submission 116036) | Bacteroidetes bacterium RBG_13_43_22 | reverse complement strand
TACCGTAAAATCAAGGAGTATGGGATTGAAATGTAGAAAAAGAAATATTAGAGCGGCAGGTGCAGCACTGATCACATACTTAACATGCGTTTTGTTTATTCTCAACGGATGCAAGATCACTTATTCATTTTCCGGTGCAAGCATTTCTCCGGATGTTAAAACATTAAGTGTTCAGTACTTTCAGAACAGGGCCGACCTTGTTCAGCCCGGGCTAAGCCAGTACATCACGGATGCCCTGACTGACAAATGCAAAGCCCAGACCAATCTCAGCCTGGTAAACGGCATCGGGGATGTGGATTTTGAAGGCGAGATCACAAATTATAATACTGTTCCCCTGACGATTGCCGCAGACGCACAGGCAGCCACAAACAGGTTTACAATTACAGTGAAGGTTAAATTCACCAACTCTGTTGATCCTGATTTAAGCTATGATCAGACATTTTCGCGGTATGCAGATTATGACAGCAGTCTCGACCTGGCACAGGTTGAGAAGGAACTCTCTGAAGATATTGTTGAGCTTCTTATCGAGGATATTTTCAATAAGGCTTTTGTGAACTGGTAACCATCATGAACCGGAACGACTTCCTGAGAATGATTGAAAATGCAGGTCCTGCCGACCGTCACACGATCGGTGAGGTCACTGAGCTTATTGATATTTTCCCTTATTTCCAAAGCGCTTATCTTCTTCTGCTTAAAGGGCTAAGCAATACATCAGATGTAAAATTTGAAAACCAGCTCAGGATCTCTGCAATGCATATTGCCGACCGTGAAGTTTTGTATTATTTTCTTAAGAAGGAGAGGAAAGAATCTGGCATGCCTGAAATATCAGAAAAGACCCAGGCTGCCACAATCAGTGCTCAGGAAGACAGCCAGCAGGTGGTAATTGAACTGGCAAAAAACAGCGAGGATCTTATAAATGAAATAGAAAAAAGCACCGATGCAGGGAATCCTAAGGAAATAGCGGCAGACGGATCACTGTCCGAACAGCGGCTTTTTTCAATTCATGCCGAATCTGACAGCGGAGACTCGGTTGCAACAGTATTTGTCATAGACGAGGAATCAGGAGAAGAGGAGGAAAGGGTGACATACATGGATCCGGGATTTTCTTATCCTTCAGAAAAAGCAGAAGATCTTCTGGAACTTGATACGGAAACAGGAGTCCCGCTATCGGAAGAAGCTGAATGGGATGACAGCAGGGAACCTGTGAAGGTTGAAGCCGACATGAAAAAACTGCAATTGGAGCTGATTGATAAATTCATACTGGCAAATCCGAGAATTGAACCTGTCAGGGAAAAAACAGAAATACCCCAGGTGGATATCTCAAAACCTTTCATTGAGGAGAAAGGAGAATTTATTACAGAAACACTTGCAAGAATTTATGCCAACCAGGGGTACTACTCCAGGGCAATAGATATTTATGAGAAATTATGTTTGAAATATCCGGAAAAAAGCAGTTACTTTGCGACTCAAATTGAAAAGGTGAAAGAACTATTAAAAAAGTGATCAGATGGGAGTCTATATTTTTGTTTCAATAGTAATTATCATAGCCTGTGTCCTTCAGATACTGATTGTTCTTGTTCAGAATTCCAAAGGAGGAGGGCTGGCAGCCAATTTTACTTCTGCAGGTCAGACTATGGGTATTCGTAAAACAGCCGATTTCCTGGAAAAATCGACATGGACAATCGCTGCTGCAATTCTTATTCTCTGTGTTGTTGCTACAGCTTCAATTCCCCGCGGATCGGTTTCTGAACAATCACGAATTCAGAGCCAGATTGATAATGCCGTTGATCCCAACGCTATACCTACACTTCCGACAGCTGTTCCGCAGACAACTACAACTCCTTCAACGGAAGGTGAGCAACCTGAAAACTGAAAAATTCGGTGAAATAATGATATATAAAAGTGTCAGTTTGTCATATTCCGGCACTTTTTTTTTCATTTCTGACACTTTTCCGGGTTTGGCATAAAATATGTTTAAAAAGCAAACGTCATAACGAACTAACTTTAAAACTAAATAAACATGGCACAATTAAAAGGTAAAATTCTGGCAGGCAAGGTTCTTGTAAAACCTGATGAAGCTGAGGCTAAAACTGCCAGCGGAATAATCATTCCTGATTCCGCAAAAGAGAAACCCCGTCAGGGTAAAGTTATACTTGTTGGAGCACCAAAGAAAGACGAGGAAATGGAAGTCAAGAAGGGCGACGTTGTCCTCTACGGAAAGTACTCAGGGCAGGAGCTTACCATTGATGGTGAAGACTATCTGCTTATATCACAGTCAGATATTCTTTTTATAGCTTAATTAAAAACTAAAAAATCTATTCATTATGGCAAAAGAGATTAAGTACAATATTGAAGCACGTGCTCTTCTGAAAGAAGGAGTTGATCAATTGGCAGATGCAGTCAAAGTGACCCTGGGCCCGAAAGGCCGCAATGTCGTCCTGGAGAAAAAATTCGGAGCTCCCCAGATTACAAAAGATGGTGTTACAGTTGCAAAAGATATTGAACTGTCAGACGCCTATAAAAATTTAGGTGCTCAGATGGTGAAAGAAGTTGCTTCGAAAACAGGAGATATAGCTGGTGATGGAACAACTACTGCAACAGTCCTGGCTCAGGCTATTATAAATGTAGGGCTGAAAAACATTACAGCTGGAGCAAACCCGATGGATGTTAAAAGAGGGATTGATTTAGCAGTTGAGAAAGTTGTCAAACATCTGGTGTCACAGGCAACAGTAATAGGTGACGATCTTTCTAAGATTGAACAGGTCGCACGAATTTCTGCAAATGATGACCAGGAGATAGGGAAGCTTATTGCTGAAGCTATGAGCAAAGTTCATAAGGAGGGAGTTATTACTGTTGAAGAATCAAAAGGTACTACTACTTCTGTTGAAGTTGTTGAAGGGATGCAGTTTGATCGCGGATATATTTCAGCTTATTTTGTTACCAATGCAGAAAAGATGGAAGCAGAGCTTGAAAATCCTTATATTCTTATTTATGACAAGAAAGTATCTTCAATGAAAGATATGCTTCCTATTCTTGAATCATCTGCCCAGACAGGCAAACCTCTTCTTATCATATCTGAAGATGTTGAGGGAGAAGCGCTTGCAACACTCGTTGTGAACAGGCTTCGCGGATCTCTGAGGGTATGTGCCGTAAAAGCACCAGGATTCGGAGACAGAAGGAAAGAGATGCTTGAGGATATTGCCATCCTGACAGGAGGTACTGTAATATCTGAAGAAAAAGGATTGAAACTGGAACATGCAACGCTCGACATGCTTGGAACAGCTGAAAAAATCACTGTTAACAAGGAAAATACAACAATTGTCAACGGTGCCGGCGATAAAGAAATGATCAAAGCACGCGTAGGTCAGATCAAACAGCAGATGACAACAACCACATCTGATTATGATAAAGAGAAGTTACAGGAACGGCTTGCCAAGCTTGCAGGAGGCGTTGCAGTTCTATATATTGGAGCTGCTTCTGAGGTTGAAATGAAAAACAAGAAAGACCGCGTGGATGACTCACTGCATGCGACACGGGCTGCGATTGAAGAAGGTATTGTTCCCGGCGGCGGTGTTGCTTATATCCGTGCAATAGCATCTCTTGAAGGCCTTAAAGGTGAAAACGAAGACCAGACAACTGGCATTGAAATAATTAAACGTGCAATTGAAGAACCTTTACGTCAGATAGCTATCAATTCAGGCAGGGAGGGTGCTGTTGTTGCCCAGAACGTAAAATCAGGCAAAGGCGACTATGGCTACAATGCTCAAACCGATAATTATGAAAAACTTAATAAATCAGGTGTTATTGATCCGGTTAAGGTTGTACGCGTTGCCCTTGAGAATGCAGCATCAATTGCAGGAATGTTCCTGACGACCGAAGCTGTGGTTGTTGAGGAGAAAGAAGAACATCCTCCGATGTCCCCGCAGGGTATGGGTGGAGGAATGCCGGGAATGATGTAGAATTACCCCCTGCCCCCTAAAGGGGTTTTAATGGGTGAAATTAAAGTGAATAAGAGCCGGGTCAGAAGCCTGGCTCTGCACATTTTAGCCCCCCTTCAGAGCTTGCACTGAGCGGAGCGAAGCAGGGGGAGTGGGGGTAAAAAAATTTATATATTTGCACCTGATTTGTACATAAGATCCTGATGAACAACATCCGTAATTTCTGTATCATCGCGCATATTGACCATGGTAAAAGCACCCTGGCCGACAGGCTGCTCGAAAAGACAAATACAATTGCGGAAAGGGAATTCAAGGATCAGGTCCTTGACGATATGGACCTTGAAAGGGAGAGAGGCATAACTATAAAGAGCCATGCCATCCAGATGGAATATGTTACAGGGGAGAACAAATACTACCTGAACCTTATTGACACTCCCGGTCACGTTGATTTTTCATATGAAGTATCACGGTCAATAGCAGCATGTGAAGGCGCCCTGCTTGTGATTGATGCCACTCAGGGAATACAGGCACAGACAATATCAAACCTGTATATGGCAATAGATCATGACCTTGAAATAATACCTGTCATCAATAAGATGGATATGGCCAATGCCATGCCCGAAGAAGTTAAGGATCAGATTGTGGACCTTGTCGGCTGCAACAAGGAAGATATTATTGAAACAAGCGCAAGGACAGGAATGGGAGTTGACAGAATACTTAGTGACATTGTTCACAAAATACCTCCGCCGAAAGGCGATCCTGATGCACCGCTGCAGGCACTCATTTTTGACTCAATATTCAATTCGTTCAGAGGTATAATAGCTTACTTCAAGATCAGAAACGGCACGCTTCGTAAAGGTGACAAGGTAAAATTTATGAGCACAGGACACGAATACACTGCAGAAGAAATAGGAGTGCTTAAGCTCAGACAGGATCCGCGTGATGTAATGATGACAGGAGACGTGGGATATATTATTACCGGTGTAAAAATATCCTCTGAGGTAAGAGTAGGAGATACTATTACACAGGTAAAGAATCCATGTGATATAGCCATCTCAGGATTTGAAAATGTGAAGCCGATGGTATTTGCCGGTTTGTACCCGGTTGATGCAGACGAGTATGAAGACCTGAGAAGTTCTATTGAAAGACTTCAGCTCAATGATGCGTCCCTTTCTTTTGTTCCGGAATCTTCGGCAGCGCTGGGCTTCGGATTCAGATGTGGTTTCCTTGGACTGCTTCATATGGAAATAATCCAGGAACGTCTTGACAGGGAATTCAACATGGATGTAATTACCACTGTACCTAATGTTTCATTCAAGGTATATACAACAAAGGGAGAGGAAATAGATGTCCATAATCCTTCAGGACTTCCGCCTGTCACCAATATTGAGCGTATTGAAGAACCCTATATAATTGCACAGGTTATCACTTTGTCGGAGTATGTAGGTTCAATAATGAAACTCTGCATTGACAAAAGAGGCATTTTAAAGAACCATGTTCATCTTACAAGGGACAGGGTCGAGCTTACCTTTGAAATGCCTCTTTCGGAAATAGTTTTTGATTTTTATGATAAGCTTAAAAGCATTTCAAAAGGTTATGCATCATTTGATTACTATTACACAGCCTACCAGAAAGCCGATCTTGTAAGGCTTGACCTGCTTCTGAACGGGGAAATGGTTGATGCGCTTTCAACTCTTATCTACAGGGGTCATGCTTATGAATTCGGACGCAAAATGTGTGTCAGGCTTAAGGAACTTATTCCCAGGCAGCAGTTTGAAATAGCAATACAGGCAGCCATAGGTGCAAAAATAATTGCCAGGGAAACAGTCAAGGCAGTCAGAAAGGACGTGACTGCAAAATGTTACGGCGGCGATATAACAAGAAAAAGGAAGCTTCTTGAGAAACAGAAAAAAGGGAAGAAAAGAATGCGTCAGATAGGTAACGTTGAGGTGCCCCAGCAGGCTTTTCTTGCAGTTTTAAAATTAGATTAGGTATTTCTAATTAAAAAGATTAACTTAGCCAGAGTTAACAGAAAACAGGTATTAAAAATATCTTAATCCTGATTATCTAACCTGAATATCCTTCCCCGGATTTCTGTAAGTCCGGGGTTTTGCTTTTCAGCTTATAAGCTTATATCCTCTGCCGTGGACATTCAGGATTTTAACTGAAGGATCATTTTTCAGATATTTGCGCAGCCTGGTTATATAAACGTCCATGCTTCTGGCATTGAAATAATTATCGTCGATCCATATAGTTTTAAGTGCAAAATTACGCTCAAGGATTTCATTGCCATGCTGGCACAGCAACTCAAGGAGCTCGGATTCCTTTGTTGTAAGTCTGATGGATTTATCTCCAAGAACCAGCATCTGCTTCAGTGGTTCAAAAGTGTATTTACCGATTGTGTATTTATCTTCCTTTCTGGGAGCTGTTGTACCCCTGGTTCTTTTTATGATTGCCTGTATCCTGTAAAGCAGCTCCTCCATAAGGAAGGGTTTTGTTATATAATCATCAGCTCCGGTCCTGAAACCCTCAAGAATATCATCTTTCTGACCTTTTGCAGTCAGAAAAATAACCGGGATATCCGGATTGATCTTGCGTATCTCCTTTGCCAGGGTAAGTCCGTCCATCTCCGGCATCATGATATCGAGGATGCACAAGTCATATTGCTTAACAGAAAATGATTCGAGCGCCTGGCTGCCGTTTCCGAAAAGTGATGTCTCCATGCTCTTGGCTGCAAGATAATTTCTCAGCAGGGACCCAAGGTTGCTGTCATCCTCAGCAAGAAGAATTCTGATACTTTTCATTTTTATCCGTTTTGTGGAATGAATAGGGTAAATTTTGTTCCTTTATTAAGCTGACTTTCAGCCTTGATCGTTCCGTGATGTTCCTCCACTATTTCCTTCACATAGCTTAATCCAAGGCCGAATCCTTTTACATTGTGCAGGTTTCCTGAATGAACACGATAGAATTTGTCATATATCCTTCTGAGATTTTCCTTGCTGATGCCTATTCCGTTGTCTTCAACAGAAATGATAATTCCTTTTCTTGCGTTGCGTGTCGAGACATTAATCTCAGGACTCTTATCTGAATATTTGATAGCATTATCAATCAGGTTCGAAATTGCATTTAGGAAGTGTTCCTCATCTGCCATTACGAGGCTCTCTTTTGCATTAAAGTTCCTGATTATTTTTCCGTTTCTGCTCCCGGTCTGAAGCGAAAAATTGTCACAGGCATTGTTCAGGATATCATGAATATCCAGTTCTGAAAAACTGAATTTCATCTTTGTCTTTTCAAAAATGGCCATCTGTAAAACCTTCTCCACATGAAATTTGAGCCTCATGCTCTCATCAGAGATTACTTTGGCAAGATTCTCAAAGTTTTTATTTTCTTCAGGGATGGTTTTATCAGCTATCATCTGTGATGCAAGTGATATGGTTGAAATCGGTGTTTTCAGCTCATGAGTCATGTTGTTTATGAAGTCATTTCTTATCTCCGAGATTTTTTTCTGACGGAATATCACAATAAAGGTCCCGGTAGCAAGTATCAGCAGCAAAAGTGTGAAAAGAAGCGATAAAAAGCCAAGGTTCCCGATCTCCCTGAACTTGTACTGGTCTTCATCGAGGCAGTACATTACAAGCTGATGCTGACCTGGAACAGGGTCATTTGGGAAAAGCTGCCGGATGAATTTATTGGTTCCTGGTTTATCGGTAAAACCGGGGGTTTTGTAAATTAAACCTACACGACCGGAACGAACTGAAAACTCAAAATCGAGATAGATCCCTGCATTATTCAATTCGTTTCCGAGTAATGTTTTAAGATTTTCAGGGGCGATTCTCTCCCTGATATCAGGTGTATTACGAAGGATCTTATCCATGATTGTCTCAAGGACAACTATTTTGTTTGAGACCCTTCCGGTAAGCTCGGCGCTTAATGATTCAACTGAAGTTTCGACAGATTCAGCGGGAGGTAATGAAACAGGATTTTCAGAGGTTATAAGAATTTTCTGTCCCGAGCTCGTTATAGTTATTGATTCCTCAGGATTTTCAAGTCCGTACATTTCGAGAAGCTCCGAGTATGGCTGGTATAATCTTAGTCTTTTTGCCAGCGGTGAATTGGCAGGGATCACTGCTGTCACGGAATCGGTTGTTTCAGGATCAAGCTCGTCGACAATCCTCTTAATAAGCTCATCCTCTTCAAGCTGAAGGACTACTGATTCAAGGGCCTGGTTTGCCAGGAGCCTGAACTGCTGATCGGTTATTTTAATAGCATTACGGATCCAGGACAGCTGAATCAGAATTAATCCTGATATTGCGAGAAAGAAGAAAACTGCCAGTAATACAATGGTAATCCGTTTCATACAGGTACAAAAGTACTTGGATATAAATTAGGAAGTCACTCTCTTTAACTTTCTTTAACAATACATCCTGTTTAATGTATTGTAAAGGAATTCAATATTGTTAAAAAGAATAAAAAAATTTAACTTTTAGTTAAAATGTTGTTAATATTCAGGGATTTAGCTAAAAATACTTTTTTATAACAATCAGCGTATTTATATTTGCATATGATTTGGCATGAAATTTGGGTTACACAATACAGAGGTTTTTTTCATAGGTTAGGTTAGTTTTAGGGTTATCAAAAAATGAGGCTGACGTTCTGGTCAGCCTCTTCTCTTTTATAACAATTGTGTTACCGCAATCATTTACTTCCATCTACTTTTTCTTAAGTTGTGAAAGGTGCATGATCTTTCTGACTTCCATGTCTTTATACTTGGCTGTATTGAACAGGTGTTTCCTGATGAGGTGGGTTTTCTTTTTCTGAAGCCAGGTAAGGTCTATTGTGTAAGATGATCCGTTTTTAAAATTTAGCAGAACTTTTTTCTCCTTATGCGGCATCACAAGATCTTTAATTTCAGCCCACTGAAACGAGTATTTAACTGGCTTAATGACTCCGTACCTGAATTCAATCTTATCATCATCAATACTAAAGAACAGATCCTTTCTCTTTATTGTGGCAAAGGTTGAAATTAGACCGACCAACAGGCTGATCCCGAACGGAGCCATACATAATGATGGTTTTATCTCGTGGAGTCCGAAGACAGGGCTTGCAATCAGAACTCCGACACCTCCCATAAAAAACAAGCCTGTAAAACTCCATAACAGGATCTTTCTTCCTTTTGAAAACTCCTCTTCTGTTAAATCAAAGTATATGCTTTCCATATTCTAATGGATTAGGTGAAACAGATTCTTATCCTTTAATGAATCAGGATCAATATTGAATACTGCAGTAATACATTCTGATTCCCTGAGCGCTGAGACAGCCTGATCAATATTTATTTCATTATCAGGATCATGTATCCGGAAAAAATAATCAATATTTTTCAGCTTTCTGACAAGATGATTCTTCCCTGACCGGTTTGATGTCAGGTCATATTCCAGGTTATGCGATTCAGAGGAGTCAGAGAACCTGCTGAAAGTCATTTCATCGCCGGTTCCGGTGGTAATAGTCACCGGTGAACTGTTCTTAAGCGAGATCTTCAGCTCTTTATTCAGCACCAGAGACAATCTATAATGAGGCTCTGCAGATACAATACCCAGGAGAACAGATTCATTATTCTGACTAATTTGCAGTTGTACGCGTCTGATTTTAGGTTTGGCTCTCATACTGAGACTTCCTAACCTATAAAGATAGGTAAAATAAGAAGATCAAGTTTAAAAATCCGCTGAAATATCTTTGATCCTTCTCCAGGCAAGGCTTGATGCTTCCTGTTCCGCTTCCTTCTTTGATGTGCCCTGCCCCCTGGCAAACTCCTCCCTGTTAATAAAGAGAGTTGTGGAAAATACAGATTTCTTAAGATCGAAATCATATTCCTCATTGTAGGTAAAGATCAGGTTTGCCTTATTCTTCTGAACCCATTCAAAAACAAGGCTTTTATAATCCGTATCAGTTTTTACTATCTCATCCAGGTCAAGGTATTTATTAAGCACCTTCTTTATGAATAGTTTCTTGGTTTTCCTGAATCCCTTGTCGAGAAATACTGCTCCAAGGAGAGCCTCAAAAGCATCTCCGAAGAGGTTCCGGGTAGTGTGATTTGAACTTATATTGCTTACAACAATCTTATTGATGCCCATGGAAACAGAAAGATGGTTAAGAACCTCCCTGTTTACAATCCTGGCTCTTATTTTCGTCATAAAGCCTTCTGAGGCATCCGGGAACTTTTCGAACAGGAAATCAGACAGAATTGCATCCAGGATAGCATCACCGAGGTACTCGAGTCTTTCATTATTCACCCTTTTACCGTCGGGTAGCGTAAATGATGCTGAGCGATGTATGAAAGCAATCTCATATAATCTCAGGTTACCTGGTTTGAATCCGAGGATCTTTCTCAGACGGGAACCGAATTCCCGTTTGTCAAGCAAATAAGTACCATTTGATTTTCTGGAGAGCAAGGATATTATCCCTCAGCTTTTATGATGACAATTGAAGCGTTATGACCGCCAAATCCGAAAGTATTGCTGATGGCAGCCTTTACTACTCTTTTCTGTGCCTTGTTGGCCGTGATATTCAGCTTTTGATCTATCTGCGGATCGGGAACCTTAAAGTTAATTGTAGGCGGGATGATTTGCTGGGCAATGGCCATGATGGTTGCAATGGCTTCTATTGCTCCTGCAGCACCCAGAAGATGACCTGTCATTGATTTTGTCGCGCTGATATTAAGCTTATAGGCATGTTCCCCGAACACTGTCAGGATAGCCCTTGCTTCGGAAATATCTCCAAGGGGAGTAGCTGTGCCGTGGACATTAATATAATCAATATCCTCAAGTTTAAGACCAGCTTCCTGTACTGCAAGTTTCATTACGTTACAGGCACCAAGACCTTCAGGGTGTGGTGCTGTAAGGTGAAAAGCATCTGCGGTCATGCCTGTCCCAGCCAGTTCAGCATACATTTTGGCTCCTCTGGCCTTTGCATGTTCAAAGTCCTCGACTATAAGCGCTCCAGCACCTTCGCCCATTACAAATCCATCCCGGGTAAGATCGAATGGTCGCGAGGCAGTCAGGTATTCCTCATTTTTGGTCGACATTGCCATCATCGCATTGAATCCTCCTATTCCCGGTTCATTGATTGAGGCTTCAGAGCCTCCGGCGACAAAAATATCAGCTTTACCAAGCCTGATATAATTAGCTGCATCGATCAGCGAGTGAGTTGATGAAGCACATGCTGAAACTGTAGCAAAATTGGGTCCTCTCAGTCCGTATCTTATTGATAATGAACCTGAGGCGATATTTGCTATCATTTTGGGAATAAAGAAGGGACTGAAGCGGGGTGTTCCGTCACCAAGAACGTAACCTCTTATTGCTTCATAGAAAGTGAATAATCCCCCGATACCTGATGACCAGATAACTCCAACCCGGTCCTTATCAACTTTATCCAGATCTAAACCTGAATCAGTAAGTGCTTCTGCGGCAGCAACATGAGCAAACTGGGAATAAAGATCAAGTTTATTGGCCTCTTTTCTGTCGAAATAATTGGACGAATCGTATCCTTTGACTTCACACGCGAATTTGGTTTTGAACTTTCCAGTGTCAAAGCGGGTAATCATACCCGCTCCGCTTATTCCATTTTTTAATCCTTCCCAATAATCATGCAAATTATTACCTATAGGAGTCAGTGCTCCAAGTCCGGTAATTACAACTCGTCTCATTAGTGGGTATTAGCTATGCAAAACTATTTTGCATTTTCCTCAATGTACTTGATAGCATCACCAACGGTACTTATTGTTTCTGCCTGGTCGTCAGGAATTCCGATATTGAATTCTTTTTCGAATTCCATGATCAGCTCCACAGTATCAAGAGAGTCTGCACCAAGATCGTTAGTGAAACTGGCTTCCGGGGTGACCTCTGATTCGTCAACACCAAGCTTGTCAACAATAATCTCCTTTACTCTTGCGGCAATGTCAGACATAGTGATAAATTTTAATTAATAATAATTTAGAACCATGCAAAGAAATATATTTGTACTTTATTTTTCAAATGATTTAAGGTTTTTTATTTGTCGCTCATGCTAAAACGCTAATATACACTATAATAAACTTATAATCAAAAAATTTTTACCTGTAAATTCTGAAGAGTTAACTGTCATAAAATGAGAAATATAGCTATTCTGGCCTCCGGTTCAGGAACCAATGCTGAAAATATAATAAAATATTTTTCGAATAGTAAGACAGCTGAAGTAAAGCTTGTTTTGTCGAACCGGCGTGAAGCCTTCGTATTAAAAAGGGCTGAAGCATTTAAAGTAAAAAGCTGTTTTTTCGACCGAAATGACTTTTACACTTCCGGGAAGGTGCTGAATATCCTGGCTGAAAACAGGATAGATTTTATTGTGCTCGCCGGATTTCTGTGGCTTGTTCCCGGCAGCTTACTGGAGAAATATGAAGGGCGCATTGTAAATATTCATCCTGCCCTTCTGCCACGCTACGGAGGGAAAGGAATGTACGGTGAAAAAGTGCATAATGCCGTCCTCGCAAATCATGATGCCGAATCAGGTATAACAATACACTATGTGAATAAGCGATATGATGAGGGAGACATTATTTTTCAGGCAAAATGTAAAGTGGAAAATAATGATACAGCAGACTCACTTGCCGCCAGGGTGCATGCCCTGGAGTATGAACATTTTCCTAAAGTAATTGAAAATCTTATAATTAATTTATAGTATCCTGCTTAATTGTTTCAAGCAGGCTCATCACCACGACCCTGTTTTTATCAAATACCGGTCTGTTCTCTTCCCGGACAGGCTCAACAGGCGGAGCATCAACCTTCAGAGGATCTACTGGTGATCCGTTCTGATAAAACCTGAAATCAAGATGAGGACCGGTAGAAAGTCCGCTGCTTCCAACAAATCCAATGATATCACCCTGTTTTACAAAAGCTCCCTGTGTAATTCCGGGTCCGAACCGGCTGAGATGGAGGTAGGCAGTTGAATAGACGCTGTTATGAACAATCCTTACCATCTTGCCCGAACCGTTTTCCGTACCTGTTGAAACCACTCTTCCGTCTCCTATGGCATAAACCGGAGTTCCGACGGGTGCAGCATAGTCAACTCCGTGATGAGGTCTTCTTATCCTAAGGACAGGATGCATCCTGCTGGCCGAGAAACGGGAAGTGATCCTTGAGAATTTCAACGGGGATTTCAGGAAGGCTTTTCTGAGGCTGTTACCTTCAGCATCAAAAAAAGTCTCCTTGCCGTCCTGGATAAAAGGAATTGCTGTGGTTGTCTTTCCTGCCCATGTAAATTCCGCACCGAAAATCCTGCCAGGCCCCAGGGATTCATCATCTATGAACATCTCCTCATAAATTATCTTGAAGCTGTCTCCTTCCTGCAGTCCAAAAAAATCGACAGTCCATGCAAAGATCTCCGATAGTTTTGCGACCAGCATAGGGTGAGATCCACCGGCAATCATTGATTCCCAGAGAGATGTTTCAATAATTCCTGATGAATACCTGATTATTTTTCTGATCTGCTTTCTAAAAGGAGTGATATTGAGAGAATCATTAAAGCTGAAAATATAGCATGTGGAAGGATCGTGTTCATAAACAAGGTACCTTGCCCTTGCACCTGAATCAGTATCGCAGAATAGTGTATAGTTTTTGCCGGCTCTTATTGTCCTTACATCAAAAACGGATGATGAATTTCTTATTAGCTGATCAATTTCCTGCATAGTAATGCCGTGTTCAAGAAGAATATGGGAGAGGAATCCATTTGGCCTGATATGTCCGGTGACAATGTTAAATGAGTCTGCGGGAATGCCAAATAGAAGAGTAGGGGCTTTCGTTGCCTGCTCAGGTATAGAGTCTGAAACCTGACTCACCGGCTCAGATTGTTCCCTGTTGAAATAACTGCAGGAAACAGCAAGCAGGAATGATAAAACTAAAAGAGCAGCGCCTATTCTTGCAAACATCAGCAGATCAGGTTTTGGGTTTAATCACAATGTTCACAATCCGGTTAGGTACCACAATTATATTAGATATAGTTCCGGCATCGAGCCATTTTTTTGCCCTCTCATCTGCCAGCACATTTTTGATTATATCTTCCTTATCCATATCAACAGGCAGTTCAATCTTAAAACGGACCTTACCATTGAAGGATACAGGATATTCGAACACACTCTCCTTCAGATACTCTTCTATTACCTCCGGCCAGGATTCGTATGCAAGTGTTTTTGTATTACCCAGCATGTTCCAGAGCTCTTCACCAAGATGAGGTGCAAAAGGTGACAAAATCTTTACAAATGTACATGCAGTATCTTTTGTGACGCTTCCTTTTTTCATCGCCATGTTAAGGAAGATCATCATTGCAGAGATGGCGGTGTTGAAACGCAGGTTCTCAATATCTCCCTCAACTTTCCTTATTGCCTGGTGAAGTCCTTTCAATATCTCAGGATCCTCTTCGCCTGAAACAATACTTTCGGGATTTGAAAAGAATCTGAATGTTCTCCCGAGGAAATTGAACACTCCCTTAACACCTTTATCATCCCATGGTTTCATTATATCGAGCGGTCCCATGAACATTTCATACAGCCTGAGAGAATCAGCACCGTACTTCGTCACAACATCATCAGGATTGATAACATTCTTGAGGGATTTTGACATTTTGGCCACGATCTGCCTGACTTCAGCACCGTTTTCGGAATTAAAGAATTTCCCGTCTCTCTCCTCAACTATGTCAGCTGCGACTTTTGCACCTGTTTCGTTTTCATATGCAAATGCCAGTATCATTCCCTGGTTGAACAATCGGGTATAGGGTTCATCAGTTGAAACAATGCCGAGATCAAACAGCACCTTATGCCAGAAGCGGCTGTAAAGAAGGTGAAGGACTGCATGCTCTGCGCCTCCGATATAAAGATCCACAGGCATCCAGTATTTTTCCTTTGCAGGATCAACAATCTGCTTTTTGTTCAAAGGATCTATGAACCGAAGATAGTACCAGCATGATCCTGCCCACTGAGGCATTGTATTTGTCTCGCGTCTTCCTTTCCGGCCCGACTTATCGGTAACATTCAGCCATTCGGCGGAATTTGCCAGTGGTGATTCACCCGACTCACCCGGAAGATATTTCTCAAGTCCGGGAAGCTCAAGCGGAAGCTCACTTTCCTCCAGCACGGTAATCTCATCATCCTCCCAGTGGATAACCGGGAATGGCTCTCCCCAGTACCGCTGCCTGCTGAATAGCCAGTCGCGTACTTTATAATTGACTTTAGCCTTGCCGAGGTTTTCTGATTCAAGCCATTTTATGATCTTATCAATGCCAGCCTCTTTGTTAAGACCGTTTATATCAATTCCAGTTGATTTATCAGATGAGTTGATATATTTTCCGTCTTCAGTCCAGCACTCTTTTCCTGAAATTATCTTCTTCTTTTGATCCGGATCGGTAACATCAGGATCCTGGATACAAACTATCGGAAGGCTGAATTTTTCTGCAAATTCAAAGTCGCGGGTATCATGAGCCGGAACTGCCATTATTGCTCCGGTTCCATATCCTGTCAGGACATAATCAGCCACCCAGATCGGGATTTTCTTATGGTTGACCGGATTAATAGCATACCTTCCGGTGAAAATCCCTGTTTTTTCTTTTGCAAGGTCAGTGCGATCCAGGTCTGATTTGAGCGATGCAGCTTTGATATAATCATTGACTGTTTTCCTGTTCTGGTCAGTTGTTAAAAGATCGACAAGTGAATATTCAGGTGCAATTACCATGTATGTTGCACCGAACAATGTATCAGGGCGTGTGGTAAAGACAGTTATTTCTTCTTTTAGTCCATCGATGGCGAAATCAACTTCCGCGCCGGTTGACCTTCCTATCCAGTTACGCTGCATATCCCTGATACCTTCAGGCCAGTCGAGCTTATCCATACCTGATAAAAGCCTCTCAGCATAGAGCGGGATCCGCAGCATCCACTGCCTGAGGTTTTTCTTTTCAACCCTGTTCCCGCATTTTTCATGTGAGCCGTCATTGAGAACCTCTTCATTGGCACAGACTATCCTGCATGCCGGACACCACCACACCTGTGCGTTCTCATAATATGCAAGCCTTTTTGTGGCTATATAATCCCGTACCGCTTTTTTACCTGCTTTTTTTACTTCATCAGGGATAACCAGCTCTGAAACAGGCCTTCCTTTCTGAAGCCCTTCATCGAACCATGTATTATAAAGCTGTATGAATATCCACTGTGTCCATTTGAAATATTCAGGATCTGTTGTGTTTATTTCCCTTTCCCAGTCGTAGCTGAGTCCAAGCTCCTTTATCTGCCGCCTGAAGGTATCACAGTTGTTCTTCGTTGTAACTGACGGATGTGTTCCGGTCTGGATGGCATATTGCTCTGCAGGCAATCCGAATGCATCCCATCCCATAGGATGAAGGACATTGAATCCCTTCATTCTTTTATACCTGGCGTAGATATCAGTTGCTGTATATCCCTCAGGATGACCAACATGGAGACCTGCCCCGGAAGGATATGGAAACATATCGAGTACATAGCATTTCTTCGGATTGGTAAGGTCGTCGGGAGTTTTGAAAATCTTGTTTTTCTCCCAGTATCTCTGCCATTTCTTCTCGATATCTGTGAAGTTGTAATCCATTTTTCAATTTATTTATTCAACCGGAAGCCGGTTGCCGGTAAACGGTCGCCGGTCATTTGGCCTGCGAAAATAGGAAATCTTTGGGAAATTGTTGTAAAACCGCCTGTTTGATGTTACTTTTGCTGTATTACCTGGTCCCGTAGTTCAATGGATAGAATGACAGATTCCGGTTCTGTTGGTTGAGAGTTCGAATCTCTCCGGGATCACGAGAAGCAGAAACATCATTATGACGTTTCTGCATTTATTATATCATTTTGACAGACTATACTATCGTGTTTTTCCGTTATTAAATTCTCATTTTATAAAAAACACACATTTGATCCGGATCACAATTCTTCTGGCTTCAGCCTTGCTAATGGTCTCCTGTATAAAGGAGGAATTTCATGAGGATATATTTGATGTTTCCCTGAACCTGACACCCGGATTGGCAATACCCATCGGTTACTCCCATCTTGAAATTGAAAAGTATCTGCAGGATTCTGCCTTATCCGAACTTCACATTTCAGAGGATGGATTCCTGACCCTGTTTTATTCTTCGGATGTATTTAATGAAAACATGGGTAATTTCCTCAGTTTTTCACCCGTAAGCCTGAATACATCATTACTTAACACTACCGGGATGACTATAGATCTCCAGGGTGCCGGGATTACCTTTAATATCAACGATTCACTTCTTATTCCTGTCTCTCTGGATCAGACTGGAGTGAGAATTGACAGTCTTCATTTGCTTGGCGGAATCCTCCAGGTTGATATGACACAAACAGGATTGAACGGAACAGTCACCTTCACATTCCCCGGAGTTCAAATGTATGGAGTCCCTTATATAATTACAAGAAACATTTCTGATCCTGATTTTACACTGGATCTTGCAGGATACTCGATTATTCCGGAACGTGATATTAATGGAGATCATTTCCTCCGATACATGCTTTTTATCGGTCTTCAGAGTCCTTCAGGCCCTGTTGGCAGCGGATCAGCTTTATTCAGCGTCCAAACTAATATAAGCTCGGTCAGTTTTGAATCATTGTATGGTGATTTCAGCGGACTTGCAATCGATATTGATCCATTTCGCCTGAGCCCTCAGATCTTCAATGAATTCATTGATGGCCATTGTTACTTTGCTGATCCGGAAATAAAGTTGATCATCAACAATTCCTGTGGTATCCCTGCGGGGATTTCATTCAGCCGGTTCGAAGTCACTGATCAGGACAATATTATAATTCCAGTAACAGGCAGCGGAGTACCTGCAGTATCAGATCCGAGAATAATAAGATATCCGTCACTTAGTGAAGAAGGACTATCCGTCAGTGACAGCCTTGTACTGAACAAGTCGAACTCAAATATTACCGATGTACTGGCTGTAAATCCGGTTGAGGTTAACATTACAGCACAGGCTGCGATAGTTACACCTGCGAATTCAGAGAGCACCTTCATCAGATACGATTCTGAAGTGGATATAACCGCCTCCCTGAAACTGCCTCTTTATGGGAAGGCTGAATTTCTTGTTCTGCTTGATACAATTACGTTTGATTATCTGAGCACCACACTTCCAGTGCCTGAAGAGATAGAACAACTCATAGTCCAGCTGAATATAACCAACAGCTTTCCTGTAACACTTACACCTCAGGTTTACCTTCTTGATGAAAACAGGATATTGCTTGACAGCCTTTTTACCGGAACGGAAAAAATTGAAGGAGCAAAAGACACCAATGGTGACGGCAAAGCTGATCCTTATATTCAGGATCCAGTTTACATTGACCTGCCCAGGGAGAAAATTGATGCACTGAGCGAAACACACTACCTGATAACCAAAGGGGAGTTGACAACAACTGACTATCCCGATTCGGATGTCAGGTTCTATTCAACTTATTACCTCGATTACATCATAGGGCTTATTGCACAATTAAAGATCAATACAGGGGGAAGATGACGAAACCTGCAAAGAAACTGACGGTTTCACTCATCCTGAGAAGGGCATATACCGGCTTTTCACTTCCGGCTTTGTTACTTGCTTTGCTGACAGGCCAGGTGGCAGCGCAGGATAACACCCTGTATTTGCTCCATGATATTCCGCAGGCTAACCAGCTTAATCCGGCAGTGATCTCTACCTGCAGAACATATATTGAACTTCCTGTTATTTCATCAGTCAGGCTAAATATTCGTAATACGGGCTTTGGTTTTCATGATGCCATTCATATGGGCACAGGGGCTCAGGCAGAGACTTTTTATCTCGACCTAGACAATCTTGACAGAAAACTGAAGCGAATGAATTATTTCCGGACGGATCTGGATATTGACCTCCTGGGATTTGGATTTGCCCTCAGCGAATGGTTCTTTACTTTTGGGATTGCCAATCATACAGAATTGAGGGTGGCATACCCTGATGATATTGTTTCAGTCAGGGATGGCAACTGGCTGGTAACTGAAGAAATGGCTAATCCCATAAGTTTCAACGGACTGGGAATAGATGCCACAAACTGGTTCTCGATAGGTGTAAGTGCAGCCAGGCAGGTAATGGAAGGACTCAAGGCTGGAATCCGGGTAAAATATATTCAGGGAGCAGCTAATATAAACACCCGGAATTCAAGACTTGAGTTGAATACGGCTACAAGCCCTATAACGCTTGAAGCTGAGATGAAGTACCGTCTGAACGCCTCATTCCCTCTCAGCCTGGGGTATTCAGCCGACGGACTTGTCAATAATGTGAACTTTGAAGATTCATTCAGCAATATCATAGGTGATTTTATTTTTAACGGAAACAGGGGAATATCATTAGATGCCGGAACAATTTATGACCTTGACGAAAAAACACAACTTTCCTTCAGCTTTACCGACCTTGGTTTCATCTGGTGGCGAAAAAATGTGAATAATTTCAATGCGAGCGGGAAATATACTTTCAGCGGTATAGACCTTGATCAGTATCAGTCAGATCCTGATCCTGATGATTTTCTGCAGGCTCTTGAGGATTCCCTGATGAAGGCACTGAATGCGGAAGGGACTTCAGGAAGCTATGTCACATTCATGTCAATGAAGATTTTCGGAGGAATTTCACGTGAAATCCTGCCTGACCTGAGGGCAGGTGCAATGACCAGGTTTGAGGTCTATGACCTTCGTATCCGCCCGTCACTGACTATGTCCCTGAATTATACACCGGTACCTGCTGTTGAAGGTTCAATAAGCTATACAATAATGAATAATAAGCTTAACCAGGTCGGAGCAGCTCTTGCCCTTGGAAACCGGGTGGGACAGTTTTATATCATTACAGACAATATTCCAGTTCGCTTCACGAGATATTCAGGATCAGCCTGGATGTGGCCTTATAATGCACGCATGATCAGCCTTCGTTTTGGATTTAACCTTCTGTTCGGATGCAAAGAGAAAGAGGAGGAACAGGGATCCAGGGGTCACCGAAACTCAGGAACCAGCAAACTGTGTCCTGCCTACTGGTAACATCCTGATCAGTTTCTTAGTATCTCTATCATTTCCGTGATTGCCTCTGTTTCATCAGGATCCTTTACCGGAGATAATCCGAATAAAGTCCTTGCCCGGTTGAGATCGTCTGCAGAAATGAAATCCTTCCCTATCAGTATATAGTACAGGATTGCCGATTTCAGTGTGTTGGCTTTTACCCTGAAAGTGTGCGGACTCAGCCTGGCCGGAAACAGATGAACATACCTGGATTCGTTATCATGAAATTTTAACATCCATTGGGAATTATCAGAAATGGCAATTGTCCTGAAATCACTGAATTTCCTGCCTGCCCATTCAATAAAAACTTCACACCCGATAAGCCGCTTTGATGTAAGAAACTCAGATACTTCATCGCATATTTGATTGACTGATAGGATGCCTGTGTAAACATCCATAACAGATGTCCCGATATGTTTAAGTTCCTTTACCAGGGCTTTGATATCAATTCGCTCTTCTTCAGATAATTTATTGGAAATGAATCCCCTGATAAACGACAGATGATGTTTCAGAGGATTGAACTGGAATGGTTCCGGTATCTGGAAATCGGTAATCATCATTAAGCAAAGTTAACAGTTAGAAAAAAGAAAATAAAACAATATCATTTCAGGCAACATGTTGAAATGAATAATAACTTAACTTTATAATACGCAAAACCAAGTTGTATGACAAGTTCGTCCAGGCATAACTTCATTGAAACGATCAGTCACCGCCAGCCTGATAAAGTAGTAGTTGACTTCGGATCAACCCCCGTGACAGGTATCCATGTTGTGATTGTTGAGAAGCTGCGTGAGTATTACGGATTCGAAAAACGCCCTGTAAAGGTTATTGAACCATACCAGATGCTGGGTGAAATTGATACTGACCTGATCAATGCCATGAGTGTTGATGTGATCGGATTTTCAGGTGAGAAGAATATGTTCGGCATACCAAATAAAGACTGGAAAATCCACAAGACATTCTGGGGACAGGAAGTTCTCCTTCCGGGTGAATTCAACTGCACTTTCAACAGTAATGGTGATATGCTTGTTCACCCGGAAGGAGATGTTTCAGTTCCGCCAAGTGCAATGATGCCGAAAACAGGATACTTTTTTGATGCGCTTGACCGCCAGATGCCAGTTGATGATTCCACACTGAAAGCTGAAGATAATCTTGAAGAATTCGGCCCTGTAACAGAACATGACCTTGATTACTGGAAAAGCGTAGCCGATTCAATTGAACCCGGATCATTTGGAGTAGTTGCAAACATGGGTGGAACAGCACTTGGGGATATTGCACTTGTGCCGGCTGTCAATCTTAAACATCCCAGAGGTATCAGGGGCGTTGAGGAGTGGTACATATCAACACTGACAAGGGAAGATTTTATAATAGAAATTTATGAAAGGGAGACAGATATCGCAATCGAAAATCTTAAGAAACTTTACAGTGTAATAGGAAATAAAATAGATGTGGCTTATATCTGCGGAGCCGATTTCGGAACACAGAATTCCACCTTCTGCTCCCCTGAAACCTTTAAACGGATCTGGCTTCCATATTATAAAAAGGTTAATGACTGGATACATCTGAATACCGGGTGGAAGACTTTCAAGCATTCATGCGGTGCAATTGAACCATTACTGTCGCTCTTTATTGAATCGGGATTTGACATAATAAATACTGTTCAGATAAATGCTTCAGGAATGGACACCCGCATGCTGAAAAAACAGTATGGTGAAAAAATAATATTCTGGGGCGGAGGAGTTGATACACAGGGTGTCTTTGCTTTCGGAACACCGGAGCAGGTCAAAGAACAGGTAAGAAGGCAATGTGATATCCTGAACAGGGATGGAGGATTTGTCTTTAATACAGTCCATAATATCCAGGCGAATGTCCCATTTGAAAATATTGTTGCAATGGTTGAAGCTTTGAGGGATTTGTAATTTGAATACCCCTATCCCAACCTTCCCCCAGGGGGGAAGGAGCTCATCATTGCCCCCTTGGGGGAAATAAGAAAGGGGGTATTTAAAGACATTCAAAATAAACAATGAATAAGAAATCTTACAACTGGAGTTACCTGTTTTCCATTAGTCTCATATCCGCACTGGGCGGCCTTCTTTTTGGGTATGACTGGGTAGTGATCGGCGGAGCCAAGCCATTCTATGAACCGTTTTTCGGGATAACCGGCAATCCGGCTCTTCAGGGCTGGGCGATGGGCTGTGCCCTGACCGGATGTCTTGCAGGTGCTGTGCTTTCAGGCTGGCTGAGTGACAGGTTCGGGAGAAAGAGATTGCTTATACTCTCTGCAGGATTGTTTATTGCTGGTTCAATAGGTACAGGTGCAGCAGGCTCTTTCGGATCTTTCATCGTTTTCAGGATACTGGGAGGAATCGGAATAGGCCTTGCCTCAAACCTCTCGCCGATGTACATAGCCGAAGTTACTCCAGGCAGGGTGAGAGGAGCGTTTGTTTCAATAAACCAGCTTACTATTGTAATAGGAATACTTGCAGCGCAGATCATTAACTGGAGGATTGCCCAACCTGTCGCTCCTGAAGCAACTGTTTCAGATATAATGAATTCCTGGAACGGACAGTCCGGCTGGAGATGGATGTTTTATGTCTGTGCAATACCTGCCGCATTATTCTTTATTCTGATGTGGTTTGTCCCGGAAAGCCCCAGGTGGCTCGCAAAAAACAGCAATAAACATAACAAAGTACACAGAGTACTGACAAGGATAGGAGGGAAGGATTATGCTGATTCTGAACTGGTTTCAATTCAGGAAACTCTTGAAATATCTTCCGGAAAAACCGGCTTTAACATTTTGAAGCTCCCGGGAATAACTAAATTACTGATGCTTGGCATTATAATCGCAGTTTTCCAGCAGTGGTGCGGGATCAATGTGATCTTCAATTATGCCCAGGAGATCTTTGCTAATGCAGGGTACAGTGTTTCAGATATTCTATTCAATATTGTCATAACGGGAAGTGTAAACCTTGTTTTCACTTTTGTTGGAATGTTTACTGTTGACAGGCTGGGGAGGAAATCACTCATGCTTCTTGGAGCAGGAGGACTGGCAGGGATATACGCAATAATAGGATCAATGTATTTTTTCCATTTGCATGGACTTCCGTTATTGATAATGGTAGTAACTGCAATTGCCTGTTATTCAATGTCACTGGCTCCTGTTACATGGGTGGTGCTGTCGGAAATATTTCCTAACAGGATAAGGGGATTTGCAATGTCTGTTGCCACATTTGCATTATGGGCCGCATGTTTTGTGCTGACATATACTTTCCCATTACTAAACCAGGCACTGAAAGCATCAGGAACATTCTGGCTATACGGATTTATTTGTGTGCTCGGTTTCTGGTTCATCCTGAAAAAGCTTCCGGAAACGAAAGGCAAGTCGCTGGAAGAAATTGAACATGAATTAACCGGCAAAAAGAAAATATAACAACTTAATAGTCTGTTTATATGAAAACACCTTTTAATAAATTCATCAAAGGCAGCCTGCTTTTGATTATATTTTCGCTGATATCATTTTCAGGCGAAAAGATATCGGCTCAGGTAACACTATCAGAGGGAGAATGGATACTTCCGACATATAAAGTATATCCTCCCGACAGAAATCCGATGTTTTTTAAGGGAGAAGGATACCAGGGAGCTTCAAGGTATGTTTACCCCCTGGCTCTGCTGGACAATCTCTCGGGTGAAAAATCTGATCAGGCATGGAAAGCAATAAAACTGGCGAATGAGTTTATTGAACTTTGCATCATGCCTGAGATAGGAGGGAAACTCTGGTATGGGACTGATAAAACAAATGGCTACAACTTCCTTTATAAGAATAATGTAGTCAGGCCATCCAATATTGGCATGACAGGAGCATGGGTGTCCGGGGGAATTGAATGGTGTGTTCTTCATCATCACCGGGCTTCAACTTTTCTCCCTGTTGATTATGAACTTAAAGAAAATGAGGATGGCAGCAAGACTGTCTGGATTGGGGAAACTGAACCCCGCCATGGAATAAGATGGACAATCGGAATTACAGTGTTCCCCGGCAAATCGTATTTTGAAGCAGAAGTAAAAATCCATAATCAAACACCATTTACCCACACCTTTTTGTATTGGGCGAACGTGGCAGCTCATACAAATGAGAGCTATCAGGTCATCTTTCCTCCGGGCATTCAATATGCTACCTATCATGCCAAGAACGCATTTATTCACTGGCCTGTTGCCGAAGAGCCCTACAGGGGACAGGATTTCACAAAAGGCAATGACATGAGCTGGTGGAAAAACTCTCCGGTTTCAAATTCTTTCTTTGCACACGATCTGAAAGAAGATTTTATGGGAGGCTATGATCATGGGAGAGAGGCAGGTACTGTGCATATAGGCGACCATAACATTGTGAAAGGGGCAAAACTCTGGGAGTGGGGATCCGGTGAACGCGGGCAGGCGACAGAAGGCAGGCTTACAGAAAATGACGGGCCTTACGTTGAAATAATGGTGGGAGCATTTTCCGACAATCAGCCGGATTACAGCTGGATCAGACCTTATGAAGTAAAGCATTTTAAGCAATACTGGTATCCTGTGAAGGATATCGGCGGCTTCAAATATGCAAACCTGAACGGAGCCGTTAACCTCGAGTTGAGAGAGAAGAATTCAGTATTCCTGGGATACTATGCAACATTGCAGGTTGACAAGGCACAAATCCTTCTTAAGAACAACGGCAGGATAATCTTTGAGAAAAACATTGAAATTTCCCCTGAAGTTGCTTTTACAGAGACAATAAATCTGAATGGATCATTTAAGCTGACAGAACTTTACACAGAACTGGTTGATTCAGAGACAGGCGAGATGCTTATTTCATATCAGCCTGTTGAAAAGAAATATGATCCGGCTCTTCCCGCGACTGTTGAGAGACCTGCCTTGCCGGAAGATATACAAACTATTGAAGAGCTGTATCTGACAGGCAGCAGAATTGAACAATTCTATAACACAAGCCTGAATGCAATGGATTATTACCGGGAGGCTCTGAAAAGAGATCCGTCTGATATCAGGACTAACACAGCAGTTGGCAGTATCTGTCTGAAAAATGGAGATTATCTAACTGCCAGGAAGCATTTTGCTGCAGCTGCCAGGAGGCTGACAAAGGATTATACAAGACCTTCTGACTGCGAAGCATTTTATCTTCAAGGACTTACACTTAAAGCACTGAAGCTTTATGACGAGGCAGCTGACACTCTTTACCGCGCTTCATGGGATTATGCATTTCATTCCGCGTCCCTTCTTGAACTGGCAAGAATTTCAGTATTAAAAGGAGATCTGAATAAAGCACTTGATCAGGTCAATGAGTCTCTGAAGACAAATGCCGTCAACAATAATGCAATGAACCTGAAAGCGTCATTACTGCGGAAACTTGATGATCCGGCTGAAGCAAGATCGATTATTGGGCCAATACTTGAATCCGATCCGCTTGATTTCAGAGCCTGCAATGAGAGTTACCTTCTGGCAAAAAAGGAGGTAGATACTATTAAAGCCAAAAAAGAGTTGACTGATCTGAACGGAAAAATGAGGGATTTTGACCAGAATTACCTGGAGCTGGCAGTCGGGTACCTGAACGACAGAATGCCTGGCGAAGCGGAAGAAGTGCTGCTGCGTTTCGAGGGAAATAATCCCGAGGTATGCTATTACCTCGGGTATATTTGTGATAAAAAGAATAACAATATTGAAGCCGGGAATTATTTTAGAAAAGGATCAGCACTTCCCGTCGATTACTGCTTTCCATTCAGGCTGGAATCAGAAAAAGTATTTGAACTGGCTTTAAAATATAATCCTGACGATCCTAAACCTTATTATTATCTTGGGAATCTGTTATATGACAAACAACCAAAGAAAGCGATCGAATACTGGGAGAAAGCAGTGAAACTGGATCCGGCATTTGCAATTGCACACAGGAACCTGGGATGGGCATACTACCAGACAAATCATGATATCCCTGCAGCGATAAAAGCTTATGAAAATGCAATAAAATACAAGAGTGATGATCCGATATATTATGCGGAACTGGATCCTTTATATGAACTCAATAATAGCACAATAGAAACAAGAGCCAGATTGTTCGCAGGCAGTAATGATGTTACAGAAAAAAGGGATGATTCCTTTATACGTCAGGTTCTGGTTTATGTTCTTTCCGATCAGCCTGAAAAAGCGCTGGAGTCTCTGAACAGCAGGTATTTCGGTTACAGGGAAGGCAGTGCCAGAGTTGCCGATGTGACAGTAGATGCTTACCTCATGCTCGGCAAGAAATACTATTCACAGAAAAACTATAAGCAGGCACTTGAACAGTTCACAGCCTCGCTGAACACTTTTGTCGGTGAAGAAAACAACAGGAGAGTCCCTCAGATTAATTATTTCATCGGGCTGGCATATGAAGCCCTCGGCAGCAAATCAAAAGCAAAAGCTCATTTTACGAAATCCACTGATCAGACAATAAGAGGATCAGGATATGTCAGCTATTACCAGGGTTTAAGCTGGCAGAAACTTGGAAATATGGCAAAAGCATCAGAGGTTTTCAATTTTCTTGTGGAAGAAGGCGACAGAAGAATCAAACAGGGCGCTGATACCGACTTCTTCGCAACTTTCAGGGAAAGAGAATCAGAAAAATCAATATTTTCAGACGCCTATATGATGAAAGGGCTTGGTTATAAAGGACTTGGCAAATATGGTCTTGCTGAGGAAAATCTGAAAAAAGCTGTTGAATATTCAAACAGCAATTTGTGGGCAAGTGCCGAATTGAAAGATCCATAACTATTTTATCCGATACTTAAAAAAATTCTATTATGAATTATAGTAGCAAGTTGCTAACGCTGTTATTCCTGATTTTACTTCAACACGGAATCCTGATAAACGGACAGCCATCCCCAAGAAGTACATTATGTTTTGATTCTGACTGGCGGTTCATTCAGACTGATCCGGAGGGTGCTTCCGAAACCGGTTTTGATGATAAAACTTGGCGGCTGCTTGACCTGCCGCACGACTGGAGCATCGAAGGAACAGTAAGCCAGGTTGCTCCGACCGGAGGATCGGGAGGATATCTTCCTGCAGGTATCGGATGGTACAGAAAACATTTTACCGTCAATAAGAAGGATCTGAAGATGCATCACAGGATCGTTTTTGACGGCGTATACATGAACAGCGATGTATGGATCAACGGGAAACACCTTGGTCATTATCCTTTCGGATATAACAGCTTCTGGTACAGCCTGGATAGTTACCTGAAAGCAGGTGAAAATGTAATTGCGGTGAAAGTAGATAATTCAAAGCAGCCGGCTTCCAGATGGTATTCAGGATCAGGTATTTACAGGCATGTGTGGCTGATAAAAACAAATCCCGTTCATATTCCCCAGTGGGGCATTTATATAACTACCCCTGAAATAACAGAAGAAAAAGCACGTGTCTCATTTGATGTCAGGATCACAAATCTGTCAGCTTCACTCCAGAAAGTGACCATGATCACATCTGTCACGGATAATAAAGGATTTATTTCAGAAGAAGTCAGGTCTTTATTCCAGATCCAGCCAGGAAAGGAAGAGGAATCAAGGAATACATTAAGTGTTCCTTCCCCGAAGCTTTGGTCAGTTGAAAAACCCTCTATGTATTCGCTGAAAACAAAAATCATTATTAATAATAAAACGGTTGATGAGGTTACAACTCCGTTTGGTATCAGATCACTGAAGTATGATGTTGATAAAGGATTTTTCCTGAATGGGAAAAACATAAAGATGAACGGGGTATGTCTGCATCATGACGGAGGATGCGTCGGAGCTGCAGTTCCATCAAGAGTCTGGGAACGCCGTCTGCAGATACTGAAGGATATGGGTTGCAACGCAATACGAACATCTCATAATCCTGCCGCACCGGAGTTCCTTGATCTGTGCGACAGGATAGGATTTCTTGTCATGGATGAAATATTCGATGAATGGAAAATAGGGAAGGTAAAATTCGGCTATAGTAATTATTTTGACCAATGGGCTGAAAAAGATGTTGTTTCATTTATTCATCGTGATCGCAATCACCCGTCAGTGGTAATGTGGAGCGCAGGAAACGAAATACGGGAACAGCCTGCAGAGGGGGGAGAAAAGGTTCTTCAGAAGATGCTGGATCTGTTTCACACTGAAGATCCTACACGTCCTGTAACCGCAGGTTGTGATAACATAGCAGCTGATGACAATCCCGCCAGGATCGAATTCCTGGAACTCCTGGATATCGTCGGCTATAATTATGTTGACAGATGGCATGAGCGAAGGGAGCTCTTTTACAGCATCGATCGCCATGATCATCCTGACTGGAAAATGGTTGGAACTGAGAGCGTGTCAAACGGAGGACTAAGATGTGATTATAGTTTTGGCAAGGATACAGCCTGGTTCAATCCCAACTACAATTCAAGGATGATACGTGCAGAGCAGCTCTGGAAATATGTTTCAGTAAATCCGTACGTGATAGGTGATTTTATATGGACAGGCATCGATTACCTTGGTGAAGCATTCTGGCCGACTAAAAATGCATCAAGCGGGGTGATTGATATGTGCGGTTTCCCGAAGGACGGGTATTATTTCTATCAGAGCCAGTGGACAGACGAACCCATGCTGCATGTATTCCCCCACTGGAACCTGCAGGGCAGGGAAGGTCAGGTATTACCTGTGATTGCGTACACAAATTGTGACGCAGTGGAGCTTTTTGTAAACGGGAAATCATTTGGAGAAAAGCGGCTTGAGTTTCCAAGGCAGGGCAATTCAGGCAGCTGGATGAAGTACGATCTGCCTCAGAAGTTTGCAACAACAGCAGATCTGCATCTTTCATGGGATGTCCCCTATCAGCCCGGTGTGGTAAGAGCTGTCGGAAAGAGAAACGGGAAAGTTGTCTGCACCGAAATCATTGAGACGACGGGAAAGCCTGCAGCAATAAAGCTGACATCCGATGTTAATAATATTATAGCTGACAACCAGGATGTAGCTCATATTAAAGTTGAGGTTGTTGATGAAGAGGGGAGAATGGTACCCACAGCTGATAATCTGATTACTTATAAAATTTCAGGAAACGGAAAACTGATCGGACTCGATAATGGGAATCCATACGACCATGAACCCTATAATTCAGGTAAAAGAAAAGTATTCAACGGACTCGGATTAGCTATAATTCAAGCTGGAAAGATCCCAGGTGAAATCACATTAACGGCATCTTCCGAAGGAATGAAAGATGTGTCGGTTGAAATAACAGTATTATAACCTCTCCCCAACCTCCCGCCTAAGCGGGAGAGGGGCTAATTTGTTAAAATTCACTTATTTACCCCCTTCTCTCCTGGGAGAAGGGGGCTGGGGGATGAGGCAGAATACATGAAAAATAATCATAAACTTATGAATAGAATAGGTAATGTAATAGACAAGATTTTATTCTTATTCCTTGTTGTGACAGGTTGCACAAATAAAGATATTGAAGTAAGAAACAGACTCTCTCTTGCTGGTGAATGGAAATTCAGGATCGACTCACTTGATCAGGGTATTACTGATAAATGGTATAATGGACTACTTACGGAAACTGTCAGTCTGCCCGGATCGATGGCTGAAAACGGCAAAGGCGATGAAGTTACGGTAAATACCGACTGGACGGGTGATATTTTTGACAAATCATACTTTGTGGATAAAAAGTATGAGAAGTACCGTCAGCCGGGAAATATAAAAATCCCTTTCTGGCTTAAGCCTGTAAAATATTACAAAGGTGTTGCCTGGTACCAGAAGGAGGTTGATATTCCGGAGGATTGGAGCGGAAAGCATGTGACTCTTTTTCTTGAGAGGTGCCATTGGGAGTCGACAGTTTTTGTAAACGGGAATAAGGCAGGTACACGGAACAGTCTGGCAGCGCCGCATGAATATGATATATCCAGCCAGCTGATTCCGGGTAAGAACCTGATCAGCATCCGGATGGATAACAGGGTAATTATACCGATAGGGGTGAACTCGCACAGTATAAGCGACCACACGCAGTCAAACTGGAACGGAATAACCGGAGAAATAAGTCTGGCATCATCCTCAGGAGTATTTATTAATGATGTCAGGATTTACCCGGATATTAAAAATGAGTCTGCAAAAGTAATCGTAAGCGTAAAGAATCCCGGCAATATTGATTTCAAGGGAAAAATCAGGATAAAAGCCCGATCCTTTAACTCTGAAAAGAACCAGAACCTTCCAGGGAAAAATGTAACAATTGTTACAAATGCAGATGAGCAACAATTGATAATTTATTACAAAATATCAAAACCCCGGCTGTGGAGTGAATTTGATCCTGCCATGTACAGGTTGTCAGCTACTCTGAGAAAATCAGGCAGAATAATTGATGAAAAGAATGTTGATTTTGGCATGAGGGAATTTATAGCGAAAGGAACACGTTTTGAAGTCAACGGAATCCCTGTTTTCCTGAGAGGCACAACCGAATGCTGTATCTTCCCTCTCACCGGCTATCCTCCGACTGATATTGCTTCATGGGAAAAGGTTCTGAGAACCGTTAAAGAATATGGTTTGAATCATGTGAGGTTTCATTCATTCTGTCCACCCGGAGCAGCATTTGAAGCAGCCGATAAGCTGGGCATCTATTTCCATATTGAATGCAGCTCATGGGCAAACCAGGGAGCCTCTGTCGGAAGCGGAACACCGGTTGACATGTTCATCTATGAAGAGGGTGAC
>Ga0154607_1117_pt2 | contig 31085 bp, 31 predicted proteins | sample Rifle2008BG13ft_FD_116036 | JGI IMG/M metagenome (GOLD analysis project Ga0154607, IMG submission 116036) | Bacteroidetes bacterium RBG_13_43_22 | reverse complement strand
GGCCGACCTTAAGAAAAGAAAAGCCGAGATCCTGGAAAAAATGAACAGGAAAGAAAAAATACAGGTAAGAGTCCATATGGGAACAAGCGGACAAGCTTCCGGAGCAAAGGTAATCTATGATTTTATCAGGCTGGAGCTTGAAAAAAGGAACATCGACGCAGTTGTAATAAGTACCGGTGATATGGGTTACAGTTTTGCAGAACCTACCATTGAGGTAAGCCTCCCCGGTAAATCTCCGGTCGTCTTTGGGAATGTCGACAAGCTGAAGGCAGATGAGGTCATTGAAAAGTATATAAAGAACGGAGAGATGGTTGACGGTATTCTTCCGGTTAATTACCAGGTTATCAAATAAATATACAGGGAGGTTGTACAATGGCAAAACAAAAAATGCAAATTGCAGTATGCGGAGGAACAAGCTGCAGCGGGAATCATAGTGAAATGCTATTTGATAACCTGAACCTGGAGCTTGAAGCCAATGCCCTTGAGAATGATATCCGTGTTGTCAGGTCCGGATGCTTCGGCCTGTGCAAGCTCGGCCCTATAGTGAAAATAACACCCGGTGATGTTGTCTATACAGAGGTTAAACCCGATGACGCAAAAGATATAGTCAGCACTCACATCATGAAGGGAAAGAAAGTGGAAAGGCTCCTGTTCACTGATCCGCAGACTAAAAATATACTTGCCACTGAAAGTGAACTTTCATCACAGAAGAAACAGTTAAGGATCGTCCTTAGAAACTGCGGGATAATCGACCCGGAGAATATTGACGAAGCCATTGCTCACGATGCGTATGAAGCTCTTGGCAAGGTGCTTACAGAAATGAAACCTCCCGATGTGATTAAAATAATCAAGGACTCAGGTCTGCGAGGAAGGGGTGGCGGAGGATTCCCTACAGGACTCAAATGGGAAATAGCCTATAAAAATAAATCCGATGAGAAATATGTCGTTTGTAATGCTGATGAGGGAGATCCCGGAGCATTTATGGACAGGTCGGTGCTTGAAGGTGATCCGCATGCGGTGCTCGAAGCAATGGCAATTTGCGGCTACAGCATAGAAGCTCATAAAGGGCTGATCTACATACGCGCAGAGTATCCTCTTGCTGTTGCCAGGCTGAAAACAGCGATACAGCAGGCAAGGGAATACGGGCTTCTTGGCAGAAACATTATGGACACCGGATTCGATTTTGATATCGAGATCCGGTATGGCGCCGGAGCTTTTGTCTGCGGTGAGGAAACAGCCCTGATCCATTCAATGGAAGGTCTCCGCGGTGAACCGACTGTAAAACCTCCGTTCCCTGCCGAAGCAGGCTTCAGGGGAAAACCTACCAACGTTAATAATGTTGAAACATTCGCATGCATCTCTCCCATCATCCTGAAAGGCGCCGCATGGTTTGCATCAATAGGTACAGAGAAATCAAAGGGAACAAAAGTCTTCGCACTTGCAGGCAAGATCAATAATGTTGGTCTGATTGAAGTCCCGATGGGAACCACCCTTCGCGAGGTGATATTCGAGATAGGAGGAGGAATAAGGAAAGGGAAGAAATTCAAGGCTGCTCAGACAGGAGGTCCTTCAGGCGGGTGCCTCACGGAAAAACACCTTGACACACCCATTGATTTTGACAACCTTATAGCCGCGGGATCAATGATGGGATCAGGCGGGCTTATAGTGATGGATGAAGACGACTGCATGGTTTCGGTTGCCAAGTTCTTCCTCGATTTCACGGTAGAGGAATCTTGCGGAAAATGCGCTCCCTGCCGCATCGGGAACAAGCGTCTTCATGAACTGCTGGAGCATATAACAAAAGGAAAAGGAGTTCCTGCCGATCTCGAACGGCTTAAAAACATGAGCCTTGTCATCAAGGATACATCGCTTTGCGGTCTCGGACAGAGCTCTCCTAATCCAGTTCTTTCAACCCTCGAAAACTTCAGGGAGGAATATGTAGCTCACGTTACAACCAGGAAGTGTCCCGCAGGCCAGTGCAAGGATCTGATGGAATACTTCATCATATCTGCAAACTGCGTCGGATGTACTGCATGTGCAAGAGTTTGTCCCGTGGGAGCGATAACCGGTGAACGAAAGGAACCCCATCTTATCAATCCGGATATATGTATCAAATGCGGCGCATGTATGGAAAAATGCAAGTTTGACGCAATCATAATCAGGTAATTTAAGAAGAACAGGAAATGGAAACAATCAAACTTACAATAGATAACAGGCAGGTTGAAGTGCCAAAAGACACTACGATCAACAAAGCAGCAAAAGAGCTCGGAATTGAAATACCAACCCTTTGCTATATGGAGCTGCACGACCTGAATATTGAAAACAAACCGGCAGGATGCCGTATATGTGTTGTTGAAGTGAAGGGAAGGCGGAATCTTGCACCTTCGTGTGCAACAAAATGCGAAGAGGGCATGGTGGTCACTACACATACAACAAGGGTGCTTAATGCCCGCAGGACAGTAATGGAATTCATTCTTTCTGATCATCCGAAGGATTGTCTTATATGCCCGAAATCGGGGAACTGCGAACTTCAGACCATGGCTCATCAGCTGGGTATCAGGGAAATACCCGGACAGGAGATAGCGGCGATGTCGACATACAAGAAGGATACTTCTCCTTCAATAATAAGGAATCAGGACAAATGTATCCTGTGCCGCCGGTGTGAGATGATGTGCAATACTGTCCAGACTGTCGGTGCGCTCAGCGCTGTCAACAGGGGATTCATGGCAACCGTGGCTCCTGCTTTTGAGCAGAACCTTGAGCACTCCACCTGCACCTACTGCGGGCAGTGTGTTGCAGTATGCCCGACAGGAGCGCTGACAGAAGTTGACCATACACCTGATGTGCTCAGGGCTCTTGCTGATCCGACTAAAACAGTTGTGGTTCAGACAGCTCCCGCCGTCCGTGCAGCCCTTGGAGAACTGTTCGGAATGGAACCCGGCACACTTGTGACAGGTAAAATGGTAACAGCGCTGAGAGCACTCGGATTCGATTATGTTTTTGATACTGATTTCGCAGCCGACCTCACTATAATGGAAGAAGGCACTGAACTTCTTGACAGGCTCACCAGGCATCTCAGGGGTGACAAGACAGCAAGACTGCCGATCCTCACCTCATGCTGCCCGGGATGGGTAAATTTCTTTGAGGAGTATTTTCCCGACCTTAAGGATGTTCCCTCAACTTCAAAATCACCGCAGCAGATGTTCGGAGCAATTGCCAAAACTTACTTTGCCGACAAGATAAAGATCAGCAGAAAAGACCTGGTGGTTGTATCAATCATGCCCTGTCTTGCAAAGAAATATGAATGCCAGAGAGAAGAGTTCTCAGTTGACGGAAACAGGGATGTTGACTTCTCAATATCAACACGCGAGCTTGCCGCCTTCATTAAACAGGCAAACATTGACCTCAATAACCTTGAAGAGGGTGAATTTGATGCTCCCCTGGGAGAATCATCCGGGGCAGGTGTCATATTTGGTGCCACAGGTGGTGTTATTGAAGCTGCCGTACGTACAGCTTACGAATTATATACCGGTCAAAAACTTCCCAGGCTTGATTTCACTGAACTGAGAGGACTTGAAGGCGTGCGTTCAGCTACTATTGACTTTGACGGACTTCCTGTTAATATAGGCATAGCTCACGGACTGGGTAATGCAAGGAAACTTCTTGATGATGTCAGATCAGGCAAATCACAGTTTCATGCAATCGAAGTTATGGCTTGTCCGGGCGGCTGCATAGGCGGCGGCGGACAACCCCTGCATCATGGAAACTCCGAGGTCATAAAGGCAAGAGCTGCAGCGATATATACTGAAGACAGGAAGAAGCCTCTGAGAAAGTCACACGAGAATCCGTTCATAATCAAGTTGTATGAAGAATTCCTCGGGAAGCCAAACAGTGAAAAGGCTCACCACCTGCTTCATACAAAATATTTTGATAAAAAGAAGAAAATCATTGTAAAACAATAAGTTAGCTGGTGGTGCTACATAAAATTCATTGCTATGTCAAGTATTAAGATAGAATTAAGACAGGAAGATGTTAACAAGATCAGGGAGATCTGTGCATCTTTCAATAATGATCCGCAGGAGCTCATCAACGTGCTTCACAAGTGCCAGGAGCATTTCGGTTACCTCCCTGCCGAGGTACAGGAAGTGATCTCAAATGAGCTTGTCGTACCGGTAGCAAAGATCTACGGAGTCGTGACTTTTTACTCATTTTTTACAATGACTCCGAAAGGGAAGCATCCCGTCAGCATTTGCATGGGAACGGCCTGCTATGTCCGCGGTGCCGAAAAAGTTCTTGATGAGTTTAAGAAAGAGCTCGGTCTCCAGGTAGGACAGACAACTCCCGATGGCAAGTTCTCCCTTTCAAGCCTCAGGTGTGTCGGAGCCTGCGGACTCGCTCCGGTTGTTATGGTTGGCGATAAGACGTACGGCAGGGTTGCACCCGATGATGTAAGAAATATCCTAAAGGAATACGAGCAGTAAAATAAACTACTGGTTCAAATGTAAACTGGAAGCGGTGTTTTGTAAATTCACCGCTTCTTTTTTTGCCCTTTGAAATGATATTTACGTAACTTCTTATGTGTTTTAATTTAAAGTGATGGATATATGATAAACGGGAGAAATTTAAAGGGTCTATTTCTTAGCGTAATTCTCGCCTTTATCGGAATTACGGGATATTCTCAGAACACTGATTGTAAAGTCAACATGCCTTCCATCTCAGGTAAATATACCGGAGAATGCAAAAACGGACTGGCCCATGGTCAGGGTACTTCACAGGGGATTGATAGCTATACAGGAAGATTCAGAAATGGATTACCTGATGGTTCAGGAACCTATACCTGGGCCAACGGATCCCGGTATGAAGGTTTCTGGAGTAAAGGGATGAAAGATGGCACAGGTAGGATGGTAACCATAGATTCTACCTATGCAGGGGTATGGAAAGAAGATGTCTATATGGGTAATGAGGTTGTTCCTTCGTACAGCATAACCCGATCTTATAATATTACAAAGTCATCATTTTTTAAGTCTAAAAGTACTAATGATGTGGTCAGAATAAGGTTTTTTCAGGGTGCGGTTGAATATGGAGGTATGAAATCAGTTGATATAGCATTTAACAGCGGAGAATTATTCCGCGATGGAAACATCCACGGAATTCAGCATCCGACATTCCCTATAGAAGTAAGGATAAGCTTTACAGCTGAAAACAGCTTCGGAACTGCGCAATTTGAAGCTGATTTTGACTTTACCATAAATCAGCCTGGCGCTTGGGATGTGAGAATATCATATTAAAAATTGGGGATAGTCAGGTCCTGCTTTTTGTTTTCCGGTATCCGGTTGCCGGTCGCCGGTCGCCCGGTTTGTACCAGAAGAAAAATTCCTTCTGACGCTTTTTCTCATCCGGCTTCCTTGCCACATATACCGTCTTGCCGGTATAAGGATCAAAACCTGTATAATAAATAAGCGTTGAAAGAGTCATCGGTGTCGGAGTAAAGTCCTGAACCTGCTCGGGCCTGATGCCCAGACTCTTAACTTCATCCGCCAGATCTTTCATATCCCTTTCAGTACAACCGGGGTGAGAAGAGATGAAATAAGGTATTATCTCATATTTCTGCCCCTCCTCGGCAGTTATTGCATCAAACCTTTTCTTAAGCTTTCGGAATAATTCAAAAGGAACTTTCCGCATTTGTGCAAGTACTTTAGGACTTGTATGTTCAGGCGCAACTTTCAATCTTCCCGAAACATGATTCGTGACTAGTTCATCAAGATATTCATTTTCAGCCTTTCCGGCATTTTTGTTCCATTCATTGAAAAGCAGGTCATATCTGACCCCGCTTCCGATGAAAGCTTTCTTTATTCCTTTCATCCTGTTCACATTTCTGTACAGGTCTGTCAGGGCTTTGTGGCTCGTATCAAGATTGGAACAGACCGAAGGCCAGATGCATGAAGGCTTTGAACATTTCCGGCAGATATCCATGTTCTTTCCTTTCATCCGGTACATATTGGCAGATGGTCCGCCCAGATCAGACAGGTAACCCTTAAAATCAGGCATCTGCGATATCTTTTCAACTTCCTTAAATATTGAGCTTGCTGACCTGCTGACGATCTGTTTACCCTGGTGGGCAGCTATCGCGCAGAAACTGCATCCCCCGAAACATCCCCTGTGTATGTTGACAGAAAACTTTATCATCTCATATGCAGGGATCGGATCTTTTTTATCGTACCGCGGATGGGGCTTGTATGTGTAACGAAGATCAAAGGAACGGTCGGCTTCAGCTTCATCCATTGGGTGAAAAGGAGGATTGACAACAACTGTGAAATCCCCTGAAGGTTCTGTCAGCCTTGCAGCTTCCATCCTGTTCGATTCTTTCTCAAAGACAACGAAGTTCTCAGCAAATGACTTCTTGTCTGCCAGGCACTTTTCAAATGAATTAAGTGTTAAATCTTTCCATAGCTTATTCTTCGGAACCGCTTCACCATTGCTCATCAGGAAGCCGGTCTGTGGTATAGTTCTGAGTGATGTAAAAGGAACTCCTTTGCTTAACAGTCTCATGATTTCACGGATTGGCTGCTCTCCCATTCCATAAATGAGCATATCAGCGCCACTGCCTATCAGTATTGAAGGTTCAAGCCTGTCCTTCCAGTAATCGTAATGAGCCAGCCTGCGCATTGATGCTTCTATTCCACCGATGATGACCGGCACATCGGGAAAAAGCTCCTTCAGTATCTTTGTATAGACTATTGTTGGATAATCAGGCCGGAATCCTGCTTTTCCTCCGGGAGTATAAGCATCATCTGAACGCAGGCGGCGTGCAGCAGTATAATGATTGACCATTGAATCCATGTTGCCTGCCGTGACACCGAAAAAATATTTTGGCTTTCCCAGCTTACGGAAATCCCTGAGATCATCTTTCCAGTTTGGCTGCGGAACAATTGCTGCCCTGAATCCCTCATCCTCAATTACCCTTCCTATTACTGCAGGTCCGAAAGAAGGATGATCAACATATGCATCACCGCTGAAAATAACTACATCGAGCTCATCCCATCCCCTGATCTCAACATCCTTTACAGAGGCAGGCAGCCAATTGCATATATTCTTAGTCTCTTTCATGAATGATCAGCAAAAGTAGGCAATGTTTCAGACATTGTTACGGCCTGATTGTTGCAGATATTGTTTTAACAAAATTGGGAAAACCGGATATGGATATTAAAAAAACCATACAGCAGCATAAGAAGCTTTGTACATTTATATCAGAACGAAGAATAAAGCAAAGCCTTGATATACTGTCAGATATGTTAACAGATGTATTATCAGGCGACCTGCGCGATGAGTATGAAGACCTGGTCAGGACTTACAGGAATATGCTTGCTTATACAATGGAAGGTATTAATGATCCTGAACGCAATAAGGTATATCTTAAACTGATCCAGTCTATCCTTGAACTGTCAGACCAGGTAAGACAGGACATATTGTCACATTTTTCAGGCTGGAATACCTACTGGGTAAAGCAGCAGACAGAAAAAGAGCAGAAGCTGAGCGGTAAAAACATAGTTGAAACAGTTGATGACCTGATGTTTAAATCGGAGCTTGACGAATGGCTGAAGCTGAGCAACGAAATAAATCCCGATCCGGAATCAGAGATCTCAAAGAAACACAAGCAGCTTATAAGACATATTTTCAATCACCTCTGGCTGACAGATTATTATGGTGAGGCTGAAGAGAGTCTTATCAGGATAATCCTTAACTCCGGTAAATTCAGGTGGTACGAGGCAAGCATTTTTACTACAGCCATAACATTAAGTGCCCTGAGGACATGGCAGTCGGAGAAGCTGTTTTACCTGATGGATATTTATGAATCAGGACAGGAGCAGGTGGCGGAAAGGGCACTTTCAGGACTTATCCTCAATCTTCATTATTATAACGGCAGGGTTCTCCTCTACCCTGAAATAACCTCACGGCTCAGTACCATGTCAAAGCTGCCTGCTTTCAGGGAGCATTGCAGGATCATAGTGCTTCAGACCATAAGATCGCGTGAGACAGAGAAGCTCAGCAGGAAGCTTCATGATGAGATACTGCCGCAGGTGGCAAAGCTGAGACCGAGAATTGAAGAGAAGCTTGACCTGGATAATATTCTTCCAAAAGACAAGAATGAGGAAAAGAATCCCGACTGGTCAAAGGTGTTCGGTGATTCGGAAGAAATCTTCAGGACTATGGAGGAGCTGACAAAGCTTCAGATGGAAGGAGCTGACGTTTACATGTCTGCTTTTGCCAACCTGAAACATTTTGATTTCTTCAGGGATTTTCAGAACTGGTTTGTTCCATTCTATCCCGACCATGAGGTCCTGAACGAAATATTCAGTGATGAGGTTCTGGGACCCGGAGTGAATGAGCTTGCCGAAGCTATGTACCAGACTCCTTTTATTTGCAATTCCGACAAGTATTCGCTTATCCTTAACCTTAAATATCTGCCTTCATCGCAAAAAAGCATGATGCTTAAGGTGTTCCGTATGGAGATTGAGGGTCTGCAACAGATGAATGATGATGATTCTGTAACAGATCCAAACAAGAAATTCAGGACAAATGTAACTCAGTATCTGCAGGACATTTACAGGTTTTTCAAGCTTTCGCCATACAGAAAAGAGTTTGAGGATATTTTTACCGGAAGGCTGGATATCTATAATTCGGAGTTTTTCAGGCTCACAGGAAATGGAGTGGAAGCAGAAGCAGGGCTTGCAGATTATTTCTTCAGCAGGGATTTCTATGACGATGCCCTTTCACTTTACCTGAAGCAGACGAAAGAGAAACCTGATGATGCTGAGCTTTATGAGAAGATCGGATACTGCTGCCAGCAGGTAAACGATTATGAACAGGCTCTGAAATACTACAGGACGGCAGAGCTGATCAACAGGAAACCGTGGACAATAAAGAAAATCGGATTATGCCTTAGGAGGCTAGGCAGGAATGAAGAGGCGCTTGAATACTATGTCCAGGCCGGTGAATTGGAGCCGGACAACATCAATACTGCAATCATGACCGCTCATTGTTTTCTTGACCTTAAGGAATATGAGCAGGCGCTCAGGCAATACTTCAGGATTGAGTATAATGATCCCGGCAACCTCAAGATCCTGAGGCCTATTGCATATTGCTATTTTGCCCTGGGCAGGTTTGATGATTCCGAAAAATATTATGAGCGGCTTTCAGCCGGAAAGCTCAATGGCCACGATATGATCAATATGGGTCATCTGGCATTATGCAGGGGCAGGAAGAAGGAGGCTGTTGACCTATACAGGCAGAGCATTACAAGCGGAGAATTGTCAAAAGATAAATTCATGGCAGTATTTGCCGAGGACAGGAATTTACTTTTCACGCTGGGTGTAAATCCTGATGATCTTCCAATACTTCTTGATTATCTGTTGTTTATAATCGGGTAGAATCTGCCGGGGGCGGTGGCGGAGGCGGCGGTCCCTGCATTTCTCCGGGGTATCGTCTTCCCTGGTGGGAAGGTCCCTGATCACCCTGTCTCATCCTCCTGTGAAACGTTGAATCACCCCTGTTTTTCATGCTTTGTCTTATCATCTCCTGGCGCCGTTCATCCATTTCCTTCAATCTTGAAAGCTGCTCCTTTGTAAGCTTTGAATCCAGCTCTTTTCTGAAGGCTTTCATGTTTGAATCAAGGTCTTTCCTTATACCATTCTGGAATTCACTGTTGATCTTTGAATATTTATCAAGGATCTTTTCGATCTCAGTTTTCTGCTGTTCATCAGGCTGGATGGTCTTGTAGAATCCTTCCCTGAACCGGTCATCCGAAAGATACATTCTTACAGGTTGGAGCCTGTGAATCCTTACCTGTGCCGATGTGAGCCATCCTATAACAAATCCTATTACCAGGGTCAGGATCAAGAGTAAGATCAGTTTTGCTTTCATGTTATGCAGTTGATTAATTGCCGGTTATAAGGTATACAATACTTTCATCATAGCTGTCACCCAGTCCCAGGAATGAATTGAATGAGAATGAATCCTGCATGATGAAGATCGATATCATCAGTATTATTATCGCAGCTACTCCTGTAATTGCGATCCTGTAAAAAGCGTAATTCAGATTCCTTTTAAATTCCGTATCGCGTTTCAGTGTCAGTACAGATCCGAATAATCTGTCAGCAATCTTTTCAGCGAATCCTTCTCTGAAATCATATGAAACGCCTGCGTCTTCAAGTATCGCCGGGATCTCTTCAGTATCATTTCTTTCATCCAGGGCTCCGGTGATTAGCTTTTTAATTTCCGAAGGTTTCATGTCATTTATAGTTTTTTCAGTTTTTCCTTAAGTTGTTCCTGAGCTCTTGAGAGCCTTGAAAGGACTGTTCCAAGCGGGAGATCAAGTATCTCAGCCGTTTCCTTTGTGGAATAACCCTGCAACATTCTCATTGCCACAATAATCCTGAATTTTGGATCAAGACTCATCAGTGCTTTGTTTACAATTTCCTTTGCTTCCCTTTTTTCTTCGTTTTCCGGATCAGCAATTTCATATTCACTCAATTCATCACCCCCTTTATGGGAGAACATTGAAAAGAACCGTTTCCTTCTTTTAATCTCATTCAGAGTAAGGTTTACTGCGATCCTCTGAATATAGGTTGAAAGTTTGGCCTCGCCCCTGAAACCTGACAGGGAGTTGTACAGATTTACAAAAACTTCCTGTCCGATATCTTCAGCATAAACAGAATCACCAAGCATCCCCTTCACTGTCCGCGCAACCATTCTCCGGTAACGATTTACAATTTCACCAAATGCCAGTTTATCGCCATCAAGTGAAGCCTTAATCAGTACATCATCGCCGGCAAGCCTGTACGATTCTTTCATTATTCTATTGGTATAGACAACATTTCGGGATCAATTATTCCCGATTGTTAATTTTTATTAACATTAGTTTCCCCTGTTGATTTCACAACATTTCACTCACGGCTGGTCCCGTCCTGGTTCACCAGGTAAATCTCGTAGTCCTTCGTATATCTTATCAGGTACAGTTTCTGATTTTCAAATCCGTCGTTCACTGTTTTCCGCCTGAAATCAAACTCAGTCTGAAGAAGATCAGGATTATGGATTTCAGGATGGGAAATGAATTCCTTTCCGTGTATTGCCAGTCCGCTTAAAAAGTAGTAGGCAATATCATATCCCTGCCATGCATAGCTCAGCTCAGCAGGCTCTGTCAGGAATTTATGCCTGAAATCGTAATTGAAATGCCGCACATCACGTTTATTATAATCTATCCAGTATGGCGAATACATGAGGATGTCAAGATCGAAAAAGTATTTAGGGTCAAGGTTTTCCATTCCCCTCATTGCCGGATAACCAAATACCCTGATATCAAATTTCTTTGCAAGCGCATGAATGTCCATCAGGGATTCACTGATAACCGGAGCCTCTTCCGAAGCAATTATAATGATGTTCCCTGTAACTTCTGACAGGGCATGTCCAAGTCTGTTGATTGAGTCATTATCAAATGCTGATCTGCTGTAAAAAAGAAATTCCTTGAATCTGATCTCATTATAAGGGAGCCTGCTGCTTAATTCTGAAAATATCCTGTCCTTGAAGTATTTTACACCCGGATCAATCCCTGTTGTATCAGTATGAATAAAAACAAAATTATGGCTGGAATATTCGCTGACCTTCCTTGCTATTGTATTTTGTGCAACTTCAAGTGATGAGTTTGCCATGAAGAGCACCGGATTGTCAACCAGGGATGAATTATTCATCAGAGGTACAGGAGATACAACGGGTATTCCATAGTTTTTTGCATAGGCTGCGATGATAGCCAGGTTATGAGAGTATACAGGCCCGATAATAAGATCCATATCCGAAAATCTGCCCTCGTTGATAAGCCTGGTCAGTTCAATCGTATCACCCCTGATATCATATACATGAAGGTTGATATCCAGTCCCAGGGTACGAAGAGTATCTGCAGCCAGTAATATCCCCTGATACATTTCGATGAATCCGAGGCTGCGGGGATATAACCATTCATCAGGACGTCCCACAACCTTATATATCTTCCTTCCCTTAACCACTTTTGATGAATCAATATCAGTTCTGACAGCATTCTCCCTGAGATAAAACGGGATCAGCACGGCAACATCAAACGAACCCTTAAGGTTTTTCACAGGTGTATAACCTGAAGGACGCTCCATTAACACCGGTTCGTTGGAAACTTCAGGTACCGTATCTGAAGCTGGTTTATCTGTAACAGCTTCTCTTTCCACCTCAGGTACAGGAATCCTCAGATAGTCTCCAACCTGCGGAAACCTGATATCCCTGTTTTCCTTTCTGAGCTCCCTGATAGAAATTCCGTATTTATCGGCGATTGACGAGAGAGATTCGCCCCTCACTACCTTATGGAAGATGTAACTGCCTTCCTGCACTTCAAATTCCTGCCTTTCGGTCATGAATCCCCTTTTCGGAACGGCAATTTCAGAACCGACTGACAGCTTGTTTATATCGATGCCCGGATTTGATGAAATTATTTCATTCTCAGAAACACCATATAATTTTGAAACGGAATAGACTGTTTCTCCGGGCTGAAGCCTGTGATAATCATATCTCGACTCGTCCTTGCGGGCTTTAACTGGTTCCTGCATAGCCGGCTGACCTACAGACAAGTCCTTTACAGGGATCCTCAGTGACTGTCCTTCTTTAACACCATATAGTGCAGGCGGGTTTTCTTTTGTCAGTTCATCAACAGGGATACCATATGCTCTTGAAATGGAATAGGCTGTTTCGCCTTTTTTTACGTAATGAATATAATAGGCTGTACCTGAAATAATTACTTTATCGTTTGACCGCTCAACAACAACCTGTCCGCTTGCCTGCACAGCAATTGCAATTGAGAAGAACAGAACTGCTGCAATCCTATGAAATTCCTTAAAACCCATCAGCTATTTCTTAAATGTTTCCAGGAATTTCCTGCAGTTACTTTCAATCCTGTCGTTGACGTTTGTAATATCAGTCCTGATAAAAGTCTCACCTGTGATATTCTCGTACAATTCAATATATCTGTCAGATACTTCATTTACAAACTCGTCAGTCATTTCCGGGACTTTCTGTCCATGTTGTCCCTGGAATCCGTTTGCCATAAGCCATTCCCTTACAAACTCCTTGGAGAGCTGTTTCTGCAGAAGACCTTTGTCAAATCTTTCCTTATAACCATCAGCATAGAAATATCGCGAAGAATCGGGAGTATTGATTTCATCTATAAGGTATATACTTCCATCCTTCCTTCCGAATTCATACTTGGTGTCAACAAGAATCAGGCCATGTTCAGCAGCAATCTGTGAACCCCTGATGAATATCTCCATAGCGTATTTTTCGATAAGCGAATATTCCTCTTCAGATATCAGTCCCCCCCTTATTATCTCGTCATGTGAAATATCTTCATCATGCAGTCCTCTTTCAGCTTTGGTTGTCGGTGTGATCAGCGGTTCCGGGAATTTCTGGTTTTCCCTCATTCCGTCAGGGAGCGGAATACCACATAGCTCCCTTGCTCCACTCTTGTATGTACGCCACGAGCTGCCTGAAAGATAAGCTCTTACAATCATCTCTACCGGATAGGGTTCACATTTGTAGCCAAACTTGACAGTCGGATCCGGTGTTGCTATTTTCCAGTTCGGAACAATATCTTTTGTAGCATCCAGGAACTTGGAAGCTATCTGGTTCAGAACCTGTCCTTTATATGGAATACCTCTTGGTAGAACGACGTCAAAAGCCGATATCCTGTCGGTGACGATCATCATGAGGTACTTGTCATCAATATTGTAGACGTCCCTGACTTTACCCCTGTAGACACTCTTCTGACCGGGAAATCTGAAATCTGTATTTGTTATTGTTTTGTCCATAGACTATTCATGTGTTTCTTCCTGTTCATATGCTTTAATGATCTTCCTGACCAGTTTGTGACGGACGATATCACGTTCGTCAAATTTAATCACCGATACTCCTTCAATGCCTGCAAGTATACGCATTGCCTGAAGCAGACCCGATTCATTTCTCTTTGGAAGGTCAATCTGCGTGGTATCGCCTGTCATTATGAATTTTGAGCTGACTCCCATCCTGGTCAGGAACATCTTAATCTGACTTATTGTAGCATTCTGCGCTTCATCCAGGATCACAAAAGCATTTTCAAGCGTCCTTCCCCTCATGAAAGCCAGGGGAGCTATCTGTATTGTTCCGTCCTCCAGCCATGTTTCAAGTTTCTTGAAAGGGAGCATATCATGAAGTGCATCATATAAAGGTTGCAGATATGGATCGAGCTTCTCCTTCATATCGCCGGGAAGGAATCCGAGACGTTCACCGGCTTCAACTGCAGGGCGGGTAAGAATGATCTTCTTGACCTCCCTTTCTTTCAATGCCCTGACAGCCAGTGCAATTGATGTATATGTCTTGCCTGTACCTGCAGGACCCTCTGCAATAATAAGATCATTTATTTTATAGTCATTTACAAGCAGGAGCTGGTTCACAGTGCGCGCCCTGACAGGCTTCCCGCTGGTCCCGAAAACAAGTACCTGCTCAAACTCACCATTAGTGACCGATTTCATATGTTCCGCATCGAGAAAATACTTCTCAATATCCTGTTCCTCCAGGCGGTGATATTTACGGTAGTATTCAATAAGGTCATTGAATTTCTCGGCAAAAAGGGTGATCTCCGATTCCTCACCCATGCATTTGATCTCATTGCCGCGCGAAAGGATCTTGATTTTCGGAAAAAAGCTCCGGATCTTGTCAAGTAATAAATTATTTGTGCCGAAAAAGACGACAGGATCAATATCCTCAAGAAAAATTACTATTTCTGTCATTAATCTCCTTAAATTCCAAAAAAATGTTGCCGGGCGGGTACAAAGTAAGTTTATTTTTCCTTAGAAGATTATCTTTGCTTTAAGTTTTTTCCCATGCCAGTTATCACACTTACAACAGAATGGAAACCTGAGGATATCTACCACGGTATCATTAAGGGAAAACTCAGCAGTTTATGTCCGGGTGTTACTGTAATTGACAATGCCTCCAGTATTCCTGTTTTCAATATTTCTCACGCTTCCTTTGTGATCAGGAATACCTGGAACAATTACCCCGGGGGTACAATACATATAATATGTGTCCATTCCGAAGCAGCAGGCAAGCAGGATCATCTTGTGGTCAGGGCAAAAGATCATTTCTTCATTGGTACAGATAATGGCATATTCAATCTTATCCTCAATTCTGATCCTGATGAAGTGGTCAGGATCGATTGCAGGGGATGCACCGATGAGCTTGAAATATTTGCAAAAGCAGCTGCAGATCTTGTTTCAGGGAAAAAAATGTCAGATATCGGGAAACCGCTAAGCAGGATAAGCGAGCATATACCTCTGAGAGCAACGATAGATAAGAATGTTATAATAGGAAGCGTGATTTTTATCGATTCGTACGGGAATGCCCTATCAAATATAACGAGAGAGGTTTTTAACAGGGTTTTTGAGGACAGGAATTACCGCATTCTTATCCAAAGCAACAAAAACTATACCGATCATATTGTGGAAAAATACAGTGATGTGCCTGTAGGTGAGCTTCTTGCAAGATTCAATTCCCTTGATCTTCTGGAAATATCGATCAACGGGGCAAATGTATCGGAACTGCTGAGCCTGACTGCGGGATCGGTGATCAGGATTGACCAGGCAGTAAGACCGGCATCACCCGATCACTTGTTTTAAAAATGGATACAGAATGAATGATAAGGAAAAAAGCGCTGAAGAGTTTGAAAAGCTGCTTACCATAATGGACAGGCTGAGGGAAGTGTGTCCCTGGGACATGAAACAAACCTTCGAGAGCCTTAGAAAGCTGACTATTGAAGAGACCTATGAGCTTGCCGATGCTGTTTTCTCGAATAACGATGACGGGATAAGAAATGAGCTTGGAGACATTATGCTGCATCTTGTTTTTTATGCGAAGATCGGATCTGAAAGAGGAACTTTCAACATGACTGATGTGCTTCAGGGGATAAATCAGAAGCTCATATACAGGCATCCTCATGTTTTCGGAGATGTAAAAGTATCGGGCGCATCGGAGGTGGAACAAAACTGGGAAAAGCTGAAGATTAAGGAGGATAACGGATATAAGCCTGTACTGTCAGGAGTTCCGTCATCTATGCCTGCTATTGTGAAAGCCAACAGGATCCAGGAAAAGGTAAGAGGTGTAGGATTTGACTGGGAAAAATCTGAACAGATCTGGGATAAAATGCTTGAAGAGATCACCGAGCTAAAGAATGAGATCAGGAACCGGGACACTGAGAAAATCGAATCGGAGCTTGGGGATGTAATGTTTTCGATCATAAATGCATCAAGGTTGTACGGCATTGATCCGGAGGCAGCTCTTGAAAAAACCAACAGGAAATTCATAAAACGCTTCAACTACCTTGAAAATGAGACTCTCAGGAAAGGAATCTCACTTCATGACATGAGCCTTGATGAAATGAATGTGATCTGGGAGGAAGCGAAAAAGGAAGACTAGCTGAATATATAACTCAGCAACTGATAGATCACTTTTGCTGCAATAAAATCAGGTGACTTATTTTCCCGGGAGGGGCACAGTTCAACAACATCGAAGCCGACGATATTCTTTCTTTTTGCCACATCCCTGAGAAAATGCATCAGTTCGAAATAATCCGGACCGCCAGGTTCGGGTGTCCCTGTGGAGGGCATGATTGACGGATCGAAAACATCAAGGTCAATTGTAACATACACATTTTCACTAAGCTTATCGGCAGCTTCCCTGTAAAGCTTTTTATTGTAATAAAGCTCATGGGCATGGAAGATCCTTCCTTCATCAATGAAAGGAAGCTCTTCAGCTGACACACTGCGGATTCCCACCTGAACAGCAGGTGCCAGTTCCCTGATACGTGCCATTGCGCAGGCATGGTTAAAACATGAACCATCATATTCCTGCCTCAGATCCGTATGTGCATCAAGCTGAAGCACTGAAAGATCAGGATAGATCTCAGCGAACGCTTTTACCGATCCTATGCTTACAGTGTGGTTCCCTCCTGCTATTACCGGAAACTTGCTGTCCCTGATGAGCTGCGAGACTTTTGAATAAACAGCATCAACCAGCGCTTCAGGTGATCTCTTTTCCGTGAGGGGGCTGATAGTATGAATACCTTTTTTATGAACTTCGGTGCCTGTCTCAATATCGTAGAACTCCAGGTTTACTGATGCTTCCATGATGGCATCAGGACCTTTGTCGGAACCTTTCATCCAGGTGCTTGTTTCGTCGTAAGGAACAGGGACTATGATTATTCCTGACCCGGAGTAATCATAAACAACTTCGGTGCCACCAAAATTCATATCAGGCGGATTGTTTATTTTTTGGTCTTTGGACTGGCCGGTTTCTTTTTCTTCCCGGTTTCAGGTTCTTTTTTATTTTCTGTCTTCTTTGCCGGTTTCTTCTCTTTCTTTGGCTTTTCTTCTTTTCCCTTTTCCGCTTCGTCCTTTGTCTCAGGTTCCTCTTTAACCAGCAGATTCAGCTTCTGAAGGATATTATACCATTGCAGCATCTTCCTGATATCGCTGTTATATACCTTCTCCTTGTCATACTGAGGAAGGATCTCACCCAGGTAGGATTTCAGCTTTTCGGGATCGCTCTTGAAGTCTATCGCCGGTCCGCCGTTCTCCTTTTCAAAAATAAGATCAAAGACTTTCCCGAGGGGCATGTCTTCATCATTATCCGTGAATATTGTAATCTCTTCAAGCGAACTTACTCTTGCAGTATTGAACGCACTTCCTCTTCTCTTCGTCTCAAGGTGCTCTACAATTATAGCATTTTTACCCTGGGCTATGAATTTGAAAAGCCCGGGTTGACCTGAGATCGCCATAATATCTTTTAAAACCATAGTTTTTATTTTAAGTGTAAATTTAATTCATGTATCGGAATGATTGAAATAAAAGCCGGTTTTTATTGAGAGTTAAACCAAATTTCTCTCTTTTTTGATCCTCTCATAGGCTTCGTTGACCTTTTTGAATTTCTCGTCTGCTGATTTCTTGTATTCCTCCCCGAGATGGCTGACCTTATCAGGATGATATTTCATTGCCATCCTCCTGTATGCTTTTTTGACCTCCTCATTTGTGGCGGAACGCTCAATTTCAAGGATCCTGTAAGCAGAATCAGTTTCAGGGATGAACATATTCTTTATTGAAAGCAGATCGGATGATGATATCCCAAGGTAACCAGCAATAGCACCGATGACCTCTATTTCCGAAGGGTGGATATTCCCGTCAGCCATCGAAACGCTGTAAAGAAGCTGAAGCAGCTGAAGGCGCGAAGAATAATCCATGTTCCTGCTTATCTGGTAACACACGTCACGAACAGGGATATTCTGTTTAAGCAGGTCCCTGAGCATCATCGCGGCCTCTGCAGCTGATTCCCTTCCGAATTGCCGTACAAAGAACTGCTTTACATAATCGAGCTCCGATTTAAGGACTTTGCCGTCCGCTTTCATTACGGCTGCTATAAGAACCATCAGGCTGGCGCTGAAGGCTCCGGGTGTTGTCCTCTCTTCCCCGGGAGCATAGGTTGATGCCCTGACCGAGGTATTGTCAACAATTGATCCGACAAGAAATCCCAGCAGTCCTCCGATCGGACCGCCCACAGCCCATCCCAGCCCGCCTCCTATCCATTTACCGAATCTTCCCATTTTCTGGCATCAGGCATTCAAGTGAGTTAAAATATCTTCATTAATCTTTATGATCACAGGTATGATCATTTCATTTTCCGAATTGTTAATTATATAATCCGACCTTTTTATTCTTTCCTCGTCAGTCATCTGGTTCCTGATCCTGTCCATTACCTGTTCCCTGGTAAGCATATTCCTGAAGGTTACCCTTGAAATCCTCTCCTCAAGGGGTGCAACGATTGTTGCAACCCTGTCCACAAGTTTTGAAGCTCCGCTTTCAAACAGTATGGCGGCTTCCATTATTACATAAGGAGCTGTTTGCTTTTCTGCCCACTTAATGAAATTCCCGAAAACAACAGGATGAACAAGAGCATTGACTTTTTTCAGGCGTTCCGCATCGTTAAAGATAAGGGATGCAAGTTCCATACGGTCAAGTTTGCCATGGGGATAGATATTCTTTCCTGCTATCTCATTGATCCCTTTTTTTATTGCCTTATTTTCATTCATTATCTTCTGAGCTTCAGGATCTGCTGAAAAAACAGGTATGCCAAGGACATTGAACACCCTGCACACGGATGTTTTTCCGCTTCCAATGCCGCCGGTGATGCCGAGTTTCATCTCAGGTTTACCTTGAACCATACTATCTGACCGATAAGAATAAAGTGTCTGGTTTTATTGCAGTAACCTTGCATTCAGATTTCAGTTCCGAGTTGAATTTCGGAATAAGGTTTGAGGTTACAATATAGTAATCAGCTGATTTATTGTTTTGTACCTGCCTGTAGTTCACCTTTGAGAAATCAATGACCAGGGGAGCATGTCTGCCTGACATTTTCATTTGAAGAATCGAATACCCGGGTCCGCTTAAAAACAGGCTTACCTTCTCCGGCATGTTTTCACTCAACTTCCAGTCTTTCGGGATATTTGTATACTTCAGCGGATATCTGATATTTGTTCCCAGGTCTTTCCCAAGTGAATTGAGGTACCAGAAAATAAAAGAAAGTAAAAGGAAGAATGCAAACACAATTATATCCCTTCTGGTGAGCTTCCTTTCTTTCCCGGTGGTCTTCCCTGCCCGTATATCTCTTTTCCTGTTCACTCTTATTGATTGAGCTAACTCTGTTCGTCAGCCGATGGATCTTTCAGCAGGGCGCTCTTGTCAATCTTGAGTTTGACGTCGCCGCCGGCATCCATCATGACATAATTATCCTTAACCTCATTAACTCTGCCGTAAATTCCGCCTGTGGTAATAACCTTGTCCCCTTTTTTCAGCGAACTCCTGTAAGTATTCATTTCTTTCGTCTTTTTCATCTGAGGTCTGATCATGAAGAAATAAAATACCACAAAAACAAGGAGAAGAGGCAGGAAACTTATCCATGCATTACCCTGCCCTGCGGTTGAAGATGCAGGCTGTCCCATTAATAGTATGTACGCAAAACTGTTCATTTTTTACTTTATTAATTAATATTACTGTTTATTACTTCTGCTGTTATTTTTAACAACACTAAAGGATTTGAAGCATTCGATCTTACCGTTATTATTTTGGACTGAATGCCGTTTCTTCCCGATGTATCAAAGATCACTTCCATCTTACCTGTTTCCCCTGGTGATACAGGTTTCCTGTCATATTCCGGAACAGTGCATCCGCATGTTGTTGTTGCTGCAAGGATCACCAGGCTTGAAGTGCCTGTATTTTCAAAAGTAAAAATGCAGCCAACCTTTTCTCCCTCCTTAACCTTGCCGAAGGGATGTTCATATTCCCTGAAGGTAAGAACTGCTTTCCCGGTATCAGACGCGACTCTGTTCTCACTCCTGCTTCCATTCCTTCCTGAACAGGCAGACAGGAAAGTTACAAGAATGATCAGAAATATCTGTATATGTTTATTCATAATATTCCGTACGGTAAAAATCAGTTTTCTTTAAGTGGTTCTCCTACGAGGCCTCTTCCATACTTGTTAAAAAGACCTTTCACCCTTATCTCTTTGACAATATTATCAAGAATACCGTTGACAAATGTACTGCTTTTTGACGTACAATAGTATTTTGCTATTTCAATGTATTCATTCAGAGTAACTTTGACAGGTATTTCGGGGAATTCAAGTATTTCAGTTATTGCCAGCTGCATCACAAGGATGTCCATGAGGGCAATGCGTTCCAGCTCCCAGTTTGTGGTGTTGTTGTCAATCAGGTCGGAAGTTGTTTTTGTATTCAGAATTACTTTTCTGAAGAGTATCTTAACGAAGTTTTCATCCTCTTCATTTTTGAACAGAGGCATTAAAGTGTTGTTTACGCCCAGATCAGCTTTAAACTTTTTCAGTGTTTTTTCGATCATTATCATGACATATTCCATGTCGTCATTCCAGTAAATGCTCTGTTCCTCGAGACAGTTGATAAGATCGTCAGATTTAGCAAATAAATCATTTACAAGCCTGATGATGAATTTTTTATCCAGCGGGTAATTGCTCTCGGGAGAATTCATATACTCTTCGTATGCATCCCAGGTTATCATTTTGTTGTACAGGATGCGGACAATATGCAAATAATTGACCCATGATAATCTGGTCCTTGTGAGATATTTCTGGAATTCAGTATTGATCCTGAGCTGTGTAATGATCCTGTTGCTTACAAAGCGAAAGTTTGGATTCAGGTCTTCGGGTGAAGGTATTTTTTTCTGACGGGACTGTTCAATTTTTTCAGAGGCAATATCTGATATCTCCAGGATAAGAAGCATAAGGTAATGGTAGAGATCGTAGGTCTTTTCAATGCTGAACATCAGCTCTTTTTCAGCTATGGCCAGATCATCCTCGCCCCTTCGGTTAAATGCATAAAGAGCCATCAGGGCTTTTATGCGCAACAATCTTCTGCTTATCATCTTTAAAGAACCTGTGATTCCGCATCAAAAATACTCTTTTTCAATTACCCTCAAAACATCGGTGTAAATTTTAAAGCCAAATGCAGAGCCATGTTTTGATTTGATAAAATTATTGTTACATTTGACAATACAATTTAACTACCTAACCTTAACAGACTTGGAAATGGAAGAAGAAACCGGAATAAAGGAAGATCTGAACGGGAGTGAGGAAAAAATCCAGAAGGAGGAGATTTTCACCAGGGTTGTACGTGCAGGAAAAAGGACCTATTTCTTTGATGTAAAAGCTACCAGGAAAGAAGATTATTACCTTACCATTACCGAAAGCAAGAAGCGTTTGGGTAAAGAGGGTAAGTTTTTCTATGAGAAACATAAGATCTTCCTCTATAAGGAAGACTTTGAAAAATTTACGGAAGGTCTGAGGGATGCAGTGGCATATATTGATAATGGAAGGGATGAAGTTAAAGCTGATGTCCCTGTGCCGGAGACTAAAGCCAGTGACGAGAAACAAAACCTGACTGCCAAAGAGTTCACAAACATTGAGTTTGATGATCTCGGGAAAAAATAAGACCTTTTCCACTGACAATTATCCATATCTTATTCTGAATGTCTGATTATGTCCTTCTGATACTGGGAATTATCATGATGATAATCGGAATTATCGGTTGTCTTCTTCCAGTATTGCCAGGACCTCCCTTTAGCTACCTTGGACTGATATTGCTTCATGTAACCAGGTTCGGCCAGTTCTCAAATACAGAGCTCATCGTGCTTGCTGTATTAACAATAGTGGTAACTATCCTTGACTACATAGTTCCCATCTGGGGAACAAGAAAATTCGGAGGCTCAAAGTATGGGATGAGAGGAGCTACTGTCGGACTGATAATAGGGCTTTTCCTGGGACCTGCAGGTATAATAGTCGGACCACTTATAGGTGCAATAGTAGGTGAGCTTATCTTCAAGGACGATATGAAGTATGCCATCAAGGCAGGATTCGGAAGCCTCCTGGGATTTCTGACAGGAATAGGCCTCAAACTTGCCGCCTCATTTGTAATGACATTCTATTTTGTTAAGGAGTGGATAGCGTAGCCACCATCACCGCTTTGATCGTATGAAGTCTGTTCTCGGCTTCATCAAAGACTATTGAGTGCCCTGATTCAAAAACATCTTCAGTAACTTCCATCCCATCCAGTCCGTATTTCCGGAATATATCCTCTCCTACTTTTGTTTCCCTGTTATGAAATGCCGGAAGACAATGAAGGAATTTAACATCGGGATTGCCTGTCTTATTGATTACCGACATATTAATCTGGTATGGTCTCAGAAGTCTTATCCTTTCTTCCCACACCGAATCGGGCTCCCCCATTGAAACCCATACATCGGTATAAAGAAAATCAGCGCCCTTAACTGCTTCATCCACGTTTTCAGTGATAGTTATTTTTGCACCTGTTTCAGCAGCAACAACCCTGCATTTTGCAACCAGGTCATCAGCCGGCTGACACTCCCTGGGAGCAGCAATCCTGAAATCAATACCCATTTTTGCTGAACCAACCATCAGGGAGTTGCCCATGTTGAATCTTGCATCTCCAAGATAACAGAATATCATTTTAGTGAACGGTTTGTCAGAGTGCTCCGACATTGTCATCAGATCGGCAAGGATCTGAGTGGGGTGAAACTCATTTGTAAGTCCGTTCCATACCGGAACACCGGCATATTTTGCAAGTTCTTCAACGATTGCCTGTCCATAACCGCGGTATTCAATTCCGTCGTACATACGTCCCAGTACCCTCGCGGTATCCCTCATGGATTCCTTTTGCCCGATCTGTGAACCACTCGGTCCAAGGTATGTGACACACGCTCCCTGGTCATAAGCAGCCACTTCAAACGCACATCTTGTTCTGGTTGAGGGTTTTTCAAATATAAGAGCTATGTTTTTCCCTTTCAGATATTGCTTTTCCGTTCCGTCTTTCTTAGCTTTTTTAAGCTCAGAGGAAAGATCAAGAAGATATTTTATTTCTTCCGAAGAAAAGTCTAATAGCTTGAGGAAATGACGGTTATGAAGATCGATTTTCATACTATGACTTTATTTTAATGATTAATTATCAGGTTGTAAATGTAAAAAGAAATTTGAAGCATTATCCGAAACCCACCCCACGCCCCTCCCAGGAGGGGATTTCCGTCACCAGTTGCCCGTCGCCGGTTGCCGGTAGCCGGTTGCCTATCTCCTTCCGTCTTCGTATTCCATGGTGATCTTGGATCCGTATCTGGTATCGGCGAGTTTGAATGCCTCTGTAATGACGCTCATTTTGCCGCCGCTTTTGATGAAATTGAGACAGGCCTGGATCTTTGGAGCCATGCTTCCCTTAGCAAAATGACCTTCACGCAAATACTTAATAGTATCAGCATAATTGAGGAACTCCTTTATCTCCTGGTTGGGCTTTTTATAATTGATATATATATAGGGCACATCGGTCAGAATATAAAACTCATCTGCCCCGATAAGTGTAGCCAGCAATGAGGATGCAAGGTCTTTATCAATAACAGCTTCAGCAGGGCGCACATCTTTCTTTTCATCAATATATACCGGAACTCCGCCACCGCCGGCAGCAATCACAATGTTGCCCTTCTGTGCAAGATCCCTGATTATGGAATGATTGATTATTTCAACAGGAACCGGTGATGGAACAACGCGCCTGTATCCTCCGGTCAGTTTTACCTCTTCCCTGAAAGCCCATCCTTTCTTTGCAGTAAGTTCATCAGCCTGTTCCTTTGTATAGATCTTTCCTATTCTCTTCTGAGGATCATTGAAGGCCGGATCATTGATGTCAACTATTACCGACGTGACCACACATATAACATTTTTATCTATCCCGTGTTTGTTCAGGACATTCCTGAACATCCTTTCAATCATGTATCCTATACCACCCTGGGAATCCGCTACACAAATATCAACTGGCATCTGGGCAATATTATACATCTGTTCACCTGCATCATTACGCATCAGGATATTCCCTACCTGCGGACCATTGCCGTGCGTGATGACAAGATCATAACCTTCCCTGATCAGGAAAACAAGATTTTCAAGGGTGGCAGTCGTGTTATCTTCCTGTTCATCAATTGTTCCGGCTTGCTCTCCCCGCAGGAGTGCATTGCCTCCCAGTGCAACTACAGCAAGTTTTCTTTTCATATATTTATATCCAGCAAGACAACAAAACTATTAAATTCCTGTCAAATAAACATGACACTATTTATAACATATTGATAAATAATGCATTAACAGACAACCCTCTTAAAAATCATCTGCCGGAACTGAAATTAAAAAAAAATGTTACTTTTACATAATTCTAAAAGGCAGGCTTGTGAGATTCAGATCCGGATTAATCATTGCATTTATCTTTGCAATAGCGGGAAGTTCCTGTAAACAAAGGGGAGAAAAATTGATTGACGAGGGAGAGATCCATTATACCATAGAATATATGGGCGACATGGGAGTGGTCCCCAAGGAGTACATGCCAAGGAATCTCATAGTCTCATTCAAGGATGATAAAATACTGTTTGACATTTCGGCTCCCTTCGGTAGTATTGGAATCTACAATCTTTCCAATCCCAAAGACGAGATCTACGATACCTATATCAGTCTGCTTACGCTGAGGTATTACTATGCTTCAAAGTCAGGCGAGATAAATCCGGGGTTTGAATCGATGAAGGACATCAGGATAAACAAGACAGCAAAGAGTGCCATAATATGCGGCTTTAACTGTAAAAATGCTGAGGTAACATTTCCTCAGACCGGTGATAAGGTTTATAATATATGGTACACCAATGAAATAAAAGTGAAAAATCCAAATGTCGCAACGCCATTTAACGAAATTGACGGCGTACTGATGAGCTTTTTCTTCTTTATGGGTACCGCTGAAATGCATTTCACCGCCGAGACCGTCTACAAAAAAGAGATCCCCGATAAAACTTTTGAGAGAAGGGATAAATACCTTCAGGTTTCGAGAGAGTATATCAACAGCTTCATAAATAAGATGGGCAGTCTTTAAAACCGGCGACCGGCTGCAGGCGACCGGTTACCGGCAACCGGTTTTTGATTTATTTATTACCTTTGGGTTGCATTTGAAAAAACGATCATGAACAAGGGGAAGGAAGAGGATAAGAAAAAATCAGTTAAGACCGGAAAACAAAAGAGCACATCATTTTTTACGGATGAAAGGATAAGGTTCATATTCGGTATCCTTATAACAGGTTTTGCCCTGTATCTTCTTATTGCATGCATATCCTATCTTTTCTGGTGGAAGCAAGATGCCAGTTTGCCTCACACACAAGTTGTTTCAGGTCCTGAAATTGTTGTAAATAACTGGGGAGGGAAAGGCGGTCATTTCCTTGCTGAACTAATCATTAAATATGGCTTTGGCTTCGGAGCATTCTTTATTCCATTAATATTCGGTGCAACAGGATTAAGCATGCTAAATCTTCCAAAGATCAAACCATGGAGTCTGGCAGCAAAATTTGCCCTTGCCGCAATAATTATTTCACTTCTTTTAGGTTTTATTTTTGGCAGGAATGATGAATATCTGGGAGGTGGTCCGGGAGGTGCTCATGGCAGAATAGTAACTGAATGGCTGAACGCCTTTATGGGAAAGATCGGAACAGGTATTGTCATTACGCTTCTGACCGCAGCATATCTTATTTTTGCTTTGAGATTCTCTCCTGCATCTCTCAAACCTGATGTACCCGGTATGATGTCGTTCTTTAAAAGGAAAAAGGCAGATCAGGACCCTTCTCAGGCAGAGCCTTCACCTGTAATTTCACAGGAACAAACCAGACAGGAGAGCCAGGTTGAATTCCTTATAAAGAACAGAACACAACCAGGTGATATTGAGGATGATGAAGAATCCGTCTTTCCGCCGGCAGACGGATCACTGATCCGCGACCTTGATAATGACAAACCTTCTGATCAGGAAAAGAAAACCGTAGGTATTGATATCATAAAACCTGAAGTGCAGGATGTACTGTCGGATGAAGAGATAAACGGATTGATGGAGAACTATGATCCGCGTCTTGATCTTTCGCGCTATAAGCTCCCTCCGGTTTCAATACTCAGGGAACATAAATCACAAACTGCTTTTGACAACAGCGAGGTTCTTGAGAACAAGGAGAATATCATCAAGACACTGGCTGATTACAAGATCAGCATTCAGCATATTTCAGCTACTGTCGGACCAACAGTTACATTGTATGAGATCATCCCGGAAAGGGGTGTTAAACTGGCCCGCATCAAGTCGCTTGAAGATGATATAGCCCTGAATCTGTCTGCCATGGGAATTAGGATCATAGCCCCTATCCCTGGAAGGGGAACTGTTGGAATTGAAGTCCCGAATAAGAAGCCTGAAATAGTTTCAATGAGATCGCTTATAGCTTCAAAGGCATTTCAGGAGACTAAATTTGATATAGCACTTGCCCTTGGCAGAACAATTACCAACGATCCCTATATTGTTGATCTGACCAAAATGCCGCATCTTCTTGTCGCAGGTGCGACCGGACAGGGCAAGTCGGTAGGAATTAATGCCATCATTACATCTATCCTCTATAAGAAACATCCTGCTGAACTGAAATTCGTGCTTATTGACCCGAAACGGGTTGAATTGCCCCTGTATGCTAAAATAGAGCGTCATTTCCTTGCTAAGCTGCCCGGGGAGGAAGATGCAATAATTACTGACACACAAAAAGTTATAAATACTCTTTATTCATTATGCATTGAGATGGATAACAGGCTTGAGCTCCTGAAGGGAGCCCAGGCGCGCAATATCAAGGAGTATAATGAGAAATTCATTTCCAGGAAGCTTAATCCTGAAAAAGGACATAAATACCTTCCCTATATTGTTCTTGTGATTGACGAGTTTGCCGACCTCATAATGACAGCTGGAAGGGAAATTGAAGGTCCTATCGGCAGGCTGGCACAGGTTGCAAGGGCAATAGGAATACATCTTATCATTTCAACACAAAGACCAACCACAAATATCATAACAGGTTTTATCAAGGCGAACTTCCCGACAAGAATTGCATTTCGTGTCTTCTCATCAATTGATTCCCGCACAATCCTTGATCTGACAGGAGCTGACAGGCTGGTAGGAAACGGCGATATGCTGATATCCTCAGGCGCGGAACCGGTAAGAGTTCAATGTGCATTTATTGATACTCCTGAAATAGAAGAGCTGACCGAGTTCATCGGATCACAGCAGGGTTATCCCGATGCAATGCACCTGCCTGAATATATTGACGACAGCGATTCAGGAATGCTCGAAGTTGACCTTAAAAAGAGAGATCCGATGTTTGAAGAGGCTGCACGTCTTGTAGTTCAGCACCAGCAGGGCTCAACTTCACTGATACAAAGGAAGATGGCCATCGGCTACAACAGGGCTGGCAGAATAATTGACCAGCTTGAAGCCGCAGGTATTGTCGGTCCCTTTGAAGGATCCAAGGCCAGGGACGTCCTCTGCTCTGATCTTTTCGTTTTGGAACAGATTTTGAAAGGACTTGAGTAAAAGAGATATTCATGAAGGCGTTTTTCATTTCATTCATATTTGTTTTTCTGACTATCAATGCTTCCGGACAGACCGATCCTCAGGCAGTTAAGATACTTGATAAGTTCTCATCGACAGCTACCTCTGCTCCTTCAATATCAATGAAATTCCTGATTGTGAACACCGATCAGCTGGCAAATACCAGTGATACTACAGAAGGATCCGTAATTCTGAGCCGTAACAGCTACAGGCTTGATCTTCCGGAAAACATTATCTGGTTCAACGGTGAAACATCGTGGAGCTATCTGCCGGCTGAAAAAGAAGTAACTATAACAGTTCCCGATAAAAAAGATGATTCGTTTCAGAACCGCCCGTCATCAGTTTTTACCATGTATAAAAAAGGCTATAAGAGCAGGCTTGTAGAGGAAAGATCTGATTCATATTTAGTAGATCTTTATCCTGAAGATATCCAGAGTGATGTGGTAAGGGTGAGACTCACAATAGCGAAACCTTCAATGAATCTTCGAAGCTTTGAATATAAAAGAAGGGATGGCATTACAATCGACATTGTAATAAAAGAATACAGCCTTAAACAGGTACCTGAACCCGGGATGTTCATCTTCTCGCCCGGAAAGTATAAAGGTGTCGAGGTAATAGATATGCGCTAGGTCCTCTCCGGATAGGCGATCCTTGCATGATAAATATTTGAGAGTCTTCTTTTGAAGATATCCTTTATATCTGATATATTCTTGAATGTCAGCGGAATATCAGAGAACTGACCATCCTGTTCCTGAATGAGGAGGATCCTTTCAACCAGCTCGCTGATGGATTCCTCTGAATAATTCCCCAGGCTTCTGGAAGAGGCTTCAACTGCATCGGCCATCATTACCACTGCAGTCTCTTTTGAAAACGGCTTAGGCCCGGGGTAGGTAAAATCCTTTTTCATTTCAGTTCTGCCGGGATTAATATCAAGGTATTTCTTGTAAAAAAAATAGGCAACTGTTGTACCATGATGAGTCCGGATGAAATCGATTATCTGAGCCGGTATCTTATAATTCTTGGCCAGCACTACTCCGTTCTTTACATGGTTAATTATAACCCTGGAGCTGGCCCGGGGATCAAGCTTTTCGTGGGGACTTACATCATCTTTCTGATTTTCAATATAATAATCTGGATTGGCAATTTTACCGATATCATGGTAGAGTGCTCCTGTTTTTACAAGCAGGACATTGGCTCCTATTACCCTTGCAGCTTCTTCCGCAAGGTGGGCAACCTGCAGCGAATGCTGGAAGGAGCCCGGTGCCTCTTCAGAAAGCTTTCTCAGAACAGGCTGACTGGTATCCGCGAGCTCAAGCAAGGTGGCATCTGAAAGAAACAGGAATCTCTTTTCAAAAAGAACTATCAGGGGATAGCAAACAAGCACAAGAGCGCCGTTCCCGGCAAATCTGTAAAAATCGGACCATTCAATAGTACTGAAATTCCCTCCGTTTATCAGCCAGATCCCAATATAAAGACCCGAATAGGACAGGATCACCATAAATGCTGTAAATAACAGCCTGAGACGCCGGTAAATATTTGTGAGTGTAAATATTGCCACCATTCCGGAGACAAAGCTCATAAGGACAAATTCAAATGGCCGTTGTACCATGAAGGCTGCCTGCATGATGGTTATGAGCAGAACAAAGAAGGCAAGCCGGGCATCATAGAATGTTCTTACCATCACAGGCATTATTGCAAATGGAACAAAGAAGATAATATTCCTGCCAGGCAATTGTGAAACCAGCCTTGTTATAAACAGAAAAAGGAGTATGGAAATTAAAATAAAAAGGATCTTTCTTGGTATCTCCAGAACTTCCCTGCGGAACTGCAGAAGAAAAAAGTATAGTATGATATAACATGCAGCAACCACAATGACAGTACCGGTAAGCTCAAGCCTGCTGGCCTTTTCATTGTAAGTAAGGATCGCAACTACAGCAGCGATACTGGCAATGAAGTAAAAAATATTCATTACACCTCTCCTGATCCGGGGAGATCCTTTAGTTTCTGATACTGAAGAAGACATATGAAATTCAGGTTTTAGATACAAAATTAGTGATATAAATCGGTTTTTACCTTTGTGTCACTTTGTGTTGTACTTTGTGTCCTTTGTGGTTAAAATTCCTAATTTTGATGTAAAAGTTTAAATATGGATCGGTTCATATGCGAGAATGTTTTTGTTCCGCTGCGCTCAGGCCCATCGCACAGGTCGGAGATGCTCAGCCAGGTATTGTTTGGTGAGAAATACCAGGTGCTTGATCAGAGCGGGCACTGGTTTAGGATTGTAACATTGTTTGATAATTATACCGGCTGGATAGATATCAATCATATCCAGCAGACAGAAGACAAAGTGAAAGGGACCGGTCATGTCCTGAACAGATTTCTGTTATGTTATAAGAATGACAAGACAAAAATGATTCTTGAAGCAGGATGCGAGATTTACAATCCTGATTTTGACAATAAGAAATTCACAATAGGAAAGAACAACTACACAACATCTGCTGATTTCAATAATAGCTTTATAACAACCACTGATTCATTTGCTGATCTTGCGATGAAATTCATTAACAGCCCTTATATATGGGGAGGTCGCATCCCTTCGGGCATTGACTGCTCCGGGTTTACCCAGCTGGTATATAAGATACTCGGTATGGCAATACCCCGTGACAGCTGGCAGCAGTCAGAGAAAGGCTCTGATGTCAGTTTCATTGATGAGGCGATACCGGGTGACCTTGTATTTTTTGACAATGAAAGAGGAAGAATATCCCATGTCGGGATGATCGTGTCAAAGGGACTTGTTATTCATGCTTCAGGCAGAGTAAGGATTGATACCATTGATCACCAGGGCATTTACAAAAACGAGACCAGGGGTTACTCTCATCATCTCCGGACCATAAGAAGAATTGTCTGAATATTAGAATGGTCCTGGGTACTGGGTACTGGGTACTGGGTACTGGGTATTGGGTACTGGGTACTGGGTACT
>Ga0154607_1091_pt1 | contig 32438 bp, 25 predicted proteins | sample Rifle2008BG13ft_FD_116036 | JGI IMG/M metagenome (GOLD analysis project Ga0154607, IMG submission 116036) | Bacteroidetes bacterium RBG_13_43_22 | reverse complement strand
GATGAGTACATTAGATCCCCCTGTAAAACTTATTAACAAAAAAATAAAAAAAGTGGGGCAAAGTGGGGGTAAGTGGATATTTTTTATTTACTTTACTGGTTTATATGCAGAAAAGGGTTTATGGCCACATTTATTGGTGATTATACGTGTAAGGTGGATGTCAAGGGAAGGATCATTCTTCCCATGGCGTTCAAGAAGCAGATGCCTGCTGAAGCACGTGATCATTTTGTGGTACGCAAAGACATCTTTGAGAACTGTCTTGTGCTTTATTCCCTGGAAGACTGGAACAGGCAGCTGATGAAGATCAGGAAGAAGATGAATCCTTATAACCGCGAGCACAATATGTTCCTGAGGAATTTCTTCAAGGGTACGGTTGAGCTTACACTTGACAGCAACAACCGCATGCTCATACCTAAAAGACTGCTCGATATAATAGGGGCAGAAAGGGATGTTGTTCTGGCCGGCCAGGACGGCAGGATTGAAATTTGGGCGGCAGATGTTTATGAAAAACTCGATATGCCTGCAGAAGATTTTGCAAGCCTGGCTGAGAAGCTTATGGGCGGTACTGTTAATGAGCCTGACGAATAATGGTTTATCATATACCCGCATTGCTGGATGAAAGTATCGAAGGACTGAATATCCGGTCTGACGGGATCTATGTCGATGTAACATTTGGCGGAGGAGGGCATTCAATGGAAATTCTGAAACGGCTGACTACAGGAAAGCTTGTTGCTTTTGACCAGGATGAGGATGCCCGCTTAAACGCCCCGGATGACAAAAATCTCATCTTCCTGAACCAGAACTTCAGATTCCTGAAAAACAATCTTATCTATAACGGGATAAAATCAATCGATGGTCTTATCGCAGATCTTGGAGTTTCATTCCACCAGTTTGATGAACCTGAAAGAGGCTTCACATTCAGGAGTGATGCCCCGCTTGATATGAGGATGAGCAAAAGCAGTTCGCTGACAGCGGCAAGCCTGATACAAACTCTTGATGAATCAATGCTTGCAGATATCTTTTACAACTACGGAGAGCTGACAAATTCAAGGAAACTGGCCCGGGAAATTATCACTGCAAGAAAGGAGAAACCTGTTGTTACCACCTATGACCTTGTTTCGGTAATCAGTAGACTGGCTCCTAAAAAACAGGAACATAAATTCTATGCAAAGGTATTTCAGGCACTCAGAATCTGCGTGAACCATGAGATTGAATATCTGAAAGAGATGCTGATGCAGGCTCTTGATGTTCTGTGTTCAGGAGGAAGGCTCGTGGTTATTACATACCATTCCCTCGAAGACCGGGTTGTAAAGAATTTTATGCGCACAGGAAATTTTGAGGGTACCGTGAAAAAGGATTTTTACGGCAATCCCGAAACACCTTTCAGGCTGATTGCCAGGAGAGGAATTACTCCGGGAGCCGATGAGATTACAAGGAATAACCGTGCAAGAAGTGCGAGACTGAGAGTTGCCGAAAAAATATGAATGATGGCGGAAAGAGCAGAAAATAAGAAGAAGGCCAAAACCGGGAGTTTTATAAAGGAACTTCTAAGCGGCAGCATGATAACGGAAAAAATTATCCTGAAGAACCTCTGGTATGTACTGCTGATCACCCTGCTTGCCGCAATCTATATCGGCAACAGGTTTCATGCTGAAAAAATCACCAGGGAAACCGCAAAGCTTCAGAGCGAAGTAAGGGAACTGAGGGCAGAGTCTCTTTCAACCTCTGCCAGCCTCATGTTTATTAGCAGACAGTCAGAGGTCCAGAAGCTGGTAAAGGAAAAAGGGCTGAATCTTGAGGAACTGAAAACACCACCATATAAATTATTGGTAGACAAATAGTCGGGCAATGGCAGTAAGGGATGAAATAGTGTGGCGGAGCGGCATAGTATACTTTACGCTGATAATTGTTGCAGTGGCAATAATTGTCCGGATCCTGATACTGCAGGTTGTGCAGCACGGCAAGTGGTCAGCCATGAGCGAGAAATATGTATATAAAACAGCAGAAGCGCCGGCTAACAGGGGAGACATACTTGCTCATGATGGTCGTCTGCTGGCAAGCTCTGTTCCTTACTATACCATTTACATGGACACCAGGAGCACCGGCATGTCGGCCTCTACATGGTCGAAGGGAATAAACGGCCTGTCAGCAGGATTGGCAAAGATCCTGGGAGAGAGATCAGCAGCCGGCTGGAAAGCAGTTATAACCGAAGCCAGGAAAAGGGGCGACCGTTATTTCCTGATAAGGCGGAAAGTTGATTACGAAACCCTTCAGAAACTCAGGGAGCTGCCTGTTTTCAGGGAAGGTCAGTATAAGGGAGGCATGGTAGCACAGGCTGAAAACCGCAGGATTCTTCCAAACAGCGAACTTGCTGCCCGAACCATTGGTTACCTGAACCAGGGCGCCGAAGGCACTGAAGTAGGAATAGAGGGTTCATTTGACAAGGAGCTTGCAGGAAAGAACGGCGTAGTGATAAAGCAGAGGCTTACAGGCGGAGACTGGATAACTGTTGACGGCGCCGGTGATGTTGAGCCTAAAGATGGAAATGATGTCATAACCACAATAGATATTGACCTCCAGGATGTTGCTTCATCAGCTCTGATGAAGCAGCTGCAAAAACATAATGCGCACCATGGCTGTGCAATTGTCATGGAGGTTGCAACAGGCGATATCAGGGCAATGGCAAACCTTGAGCTGGGTGATGATGGAAGATACCATGAATCGTATAACTATGCCATTGGTGAAAGCACTGAGCCAGGTTCAACATTCAAACTTCCTGTACTCATGGCAGCGCTTGAGGACGGCGTTATTGATACCGGCGATATAGTGGATACAGGCAACGGAAGCGTCAGGTTCTATAACAAGGTTATCAGAGATACCCGTGAAGAGGGCTATGGCAGATTGACGGTAAAAGAGGTTTTCGAAAAATCCTCAAACGTGGGAACCTCAAAGCTTATAACCGAACATTACAAGAATAACCCTAAAACTTTTGTTGACCGCCTTTATGCTATGAAGCTTAATGAAAAGCTTGATATCCAGCTTAAAGGTGAAGGAGATCCTCTGATAAGATATCCGGGTGATAAACTCTGGTCCGGACTCTCCCTTCCAATGATGTCGCATGGGTATGAAGTGCAACTGACTCCTCTTCAGTTACTGACATTCTATAATGCCGTGGCAAATGACGGAAGAATGATGAAGCCGAGATTCGTAACGGCAATAATGCGCAATGGTATAGTTATAAAGCGTTTTGAGCCCGATGTTATAATCAACACCATAGCATCAGGTAAAACATTAAAAAAAGCCAGGAAGATGATGGAAGGCGTTGTTGACCATGGAACAGCAACCAACCTGAAAAACACCAATTATAAGATTGCAGGAAAGACAGGTACGGCACAGATTGCAAGGGGCAAATCCGGTTACCGGTCAGGTTCCAGGATATCCTACCAGGCATCTTTTGCAGGTTACTTTCCTGCCGAAAATCCTCTCTATTCCTGCATTGTGGTAGTAAATGCCCCATCAAACGGAGTCTATTACGGCAACCTTGTTGCAGGTTCAGTTTTCAGGGAGATATCAGACAAGATATATGCGACAAACTTTTTCAGAGACTACAGGGCTGAAGCGGGAGAGAACATAGATCCATCAGCTCCTGAAGCCGGCAACGGCTACCGCGAAGATATCAATGAAGTGCTCAGCGAGCTTGATGTGAGATACAGAAGAACTGCAAACGACGACTGGGTGGCAACAAGGGAAAGAGGTGACACTATCAGGCTCGTTGGTTTGAAGGTTACAAAAGGACTCGTTCCGGATGTCCGCGGAATGAGCCTGAGAGACGCAGTTTTTCTGCTTGAGAATACAGGATACCGGGTAAAGTACAATGGGAAGGGAAAGGTGCTGAGGCAGTCGCCTGCCCATGGTTCAAGATATTTTGAAGGACAAGTGGTCTCTCTTGAACTGAATATGTGATATGATGCAGCTCGACAAAATACTGGAAGGGATAGATGTTGTTTCTGTTTCGGGTGACAGGAAAACCAACATTGAGGATATCGTTTTTGATTCCAGGAATGTCAGGGGAAATTCATTGTTTGTTGCAGTCAGAGGATCCAAAACCGACGGGCACGACTATATCAGCAGTGCAGTCAGGTCGGGTGCTTCAGCAATTATCTGTGAGAACATCCCTGGCGATGCTGATAAGAAAGTATGCTGGGTAAAAACAACCGATTCTGCCAGAGCACTTGGACAGGCATCATCAAACTTTTTTGGCAAGCCTTCTTCTTCGCTTATGCTTATTGGTGTGACAGGAACGAACGGTAAAACAACCATTGCCACACTTCTCTACAGGATGTTCACGGAGCTTGGCTATAAATGCGGTCTCTTTTCAACAGTCTGCAATTACGTCGTTGACAGGGAACTCCCGGCTACCCATACCACTCCCGATCCTGTTCAGCTCAACAGGCTTATGGCTGATATGAGAGATGCAGGATGCAGATATGCATTCATGGAAGTGAGTTCCCATTCTGCCCATCAGCAGAGAATTGCAGGTCTTGAATTTAGAGGCGCTATCTTCACAAACCTCACTCATGATCATCTCGATTATCACCAGACCTTCAGCAATTACCTGGCAGCAAAGAAAAGCTGGTTTGATACGCTGCCTGAAAAAGCGTTTGCCCTGGTGAATGCGGATGACAAAAACAGCCCGGTAATGCTCCAGAACTGCAAGGCAGACCATTACACTTTTTCTGTCAGGGGAATGGCTGATTTCAGGTGCGGAATCATTGAGCAGAGCTTTGATGGCATGGGTCTGAAAATGATGGGAGAAGAAGTATGGGTCAGGTTTATAGGTGATTACAATGCTTCAAATCTCCTTGCCGTCTGTGCTGCATCAGAGCTTCTTGGTGCCGAAAGGAAAGAGATACTTACAATACTGAGCGGCCTTTCATCAGTAGCAGGAAGACTTGAAACAATCAGATCACCGAAAGGCATAACCGGTATTGTTGATTATGCCCATACGCCTGATGCACTGATGAATGTGATCGGAACACTTAACAGGATCCGGACAGGCAACATGCAGCTCATAACTGTAGTAGGCGCCGGCGGTGACCGCGACAGGACAAAAAGACCAAAAATGGCGGCAATCTCAGCAGAAGGAAGCACAAAGGTGATTCTTACTTCCGACAATCCGAGAACAGAGGATCCTGAAAAAATACTTGATGACATGGAGGCAGGCATTACCCCGGAAATGAAGAATAAAACACTGAGAATCACTGAAAGGAGAGAGGCAATAAAAACTGCTGTTATGCTTGCAAAACCAGGCGATGTTGTTCTTGTTGCAGGGAAAGGCCACGAACCATACCAGGAGATAAAAGGAGTTAAACACCATTTTGATGACAGGGAGGAGCTCAGGAAAGCCCTGTCGCAGAAATAAAATACGAAGCGATGCTTTATTATTTGTTTGAATATCTTGACAAGCTTAATGTTCCCGGAGCAGGAGTATTTGCTTATATCTCCTTCAGGTCGGCTGCAGCAGTGATAACATCACTGTTCATCTCGATGATGATAGGTAAGAGAATAATCCGGTTTCTTCAGAAGAAACAAGTCGGCGAAGTTGTAAGGGACCTGGGTCTTGAAGGCCAGTACCGCAAGGAAGGAACTCCATCCATGGGAGGAATCATAATACTTGCATCAATACTGATTCCGACGCTTTTATTTGCAAGATTGGATAATATCTATGTGCTGCTTATGCTTCTGACAACAATATGGCTCGGCGCAATCGGTTTTGTCGACGATTATATCAAGGTATTTAAAAAGAATAAGGAAGGTCTTGCCGCAAGATTTAAGCTGGCCGGGCAGATAGGATTGGGGCTTATTGTAGGGCTGACATTGTTCCTGAGTGACGATGTAATGATTCGTGAAAATGTAAGTGTCTCCGATCTTACCGAGGAAGAGAGAATTGAAATGCTTGATCCTTCGCAGCCTGAGTCTACACAGACTGCGATCCAGATGGAGAGAAAGTCGACGAAAACTACCATCCCCTTTGTAAAAAACAATGAATTTGATTATTCCTGGCTGGTAGCCTTTATTGACAAGGATCACAGGCAGCCATGGACATGGCTTGTTTTTGTCCTTATTACAATATTCATTCTTGCAGCTGTCTCAAACGGGGCAAACCTCACCGACGGACTTGACGGACTGGCTACAGGTACTTCTGCAATAATAGGCGTGGCGCTCGGAATACTTGCATATGTGTCGAGCAATATAATATATGCCGATTACCTGAATATAATGTTCATACCATATACAGGGGAGCTCGTGATATTTGCCGCTGCATTTATAGGCGCCACTATCGGATTTCTCTGGTATAACTCATACCCGGCGCAGGTTTTCATGGGCGATACCGGAAGTCTTGCGCTTGGAGGAATAATTGCGGTTTTTGCCATTGTTATAAGAAAAGAGCTGCTTATTCCCATTCTGTGCGGGATATTTCTGGTTGAGAACCTGTCGGTTGTTATGCAGGTCGGATGGTTTAAAAGGACAAAAAGGAAGCATGGCGCGGGCAGGAGAATTTTCCTGATGGCGCCTCTTCATCATCATTACCAGAAAAAAGGTTATCCCGAACCCAAGATTGTCACCAGGTTCTGGATAGTAGCCATAATACTGGCTGTAATTAGCATTGTAACACTGAAGATCAGATAGCTGGATGAAGAAGAAGATTGTAATACTGGGAGCAGGGGAAAGCGGTACGGGCTCGGCAGTTCTTGCACTGAAGAAGGGATTTGATGTTTTTGTATCCGACAGCGGTGCAGTTAAAGAAAAGTATGGAGAGATCCTCAATAATCACAAGATAAGATGGGAGCAGGGCAGGCATACTGAAAAGGAAATATTTACGGCTGATGAAGTGATTAAAAGCCCGGGTATCCGGGAGGATGCACCGCTGATAGTAAGGCTCCGCAAAAAAAAGATACCTGTGATTTCCGAGATCGAATTTGCCGGACGGTATGCGAAAGGCATAAAGATATGTGTTACAGGAAGCAACGGAAAAACGACAGTTACAAACCTGATCTGGCATATTCTTAAAAAAGCTGGCAGGAATGTCGCTATGACAGGTAATGTAGGCAACAGCTTAGCAATGGCTGTAGCTGAAGGCCCATACGATTATTATGTAATTGAGCTGAGCAGCTTCCAGCTTGACGGAATGTACAAATTCAAAGCAGAGATCGCAGTGCTTATGAATATCACTCCCGATCACCTGGACAGATATGATCATGAACTTCAGAATTATATCGATTCAAAATTCAGGATCACCCGGAACCAGAAAAAATCAGATTTTCTTATCTACTGGGCTGATGATCCGATAATCAAAGCTGAGCTGGCAAAAAAGAAATATGGAATGACACTGCTTCCTTTTTCCGATACATCAAAGGAAAAGATGGCCGCTTACATCGAAAACAACGAACTAATAATTGATTTCCAACATAAAACCAACCTTATGACTATTCATGAACTGGCGCTAAAGGGCCGTCACAACACCTACAATTCAATGGCAGCAGCAATTGCAGGCAAAGTACTGAATATCCGTAAGGATATGATCAGGGAAAGTCTGGCCGATTTTCAGGGCGTGGAACACCGTCTCGAACCGGTGATAAAAGTAAGCGGCATTAACTTCATCAACGATTCAAAAGCAACAAATGTAAACTCTACATGGTATGCTCTGGAGTGTATGGAAACCAAGGTTGTCTGGATCGTCGGAGGGATTGATAAGGGGAATGATTATTCAGAATTATTCCCGGTGGTGAAGCAGAAAGTCAGAGCCATTGTGTGTCTGGGGAAGGATAACAGGAAGATTATGGAAGCTTTCAGGGACAGAGTGCCGACAATAGTTGAAACCACAGCGATGGACGAAGCTGTCAGGGCTGCCTATTACCTTGCAAAAAAGGGAGAAACAGTTCTGTTATCGCCGGCCTGTGCAAGTTTTGACCTGTTCAACAATTATGAAGACAGGGGCAGACAGTTTAAAGCTGCCGTTCGTAATCTGTAAAATTCTTTCACATGCAGCAAGGGTGGTTGACAAGGACATTCAAAGGTGACAGGGCTATATGGGGCCTTGTAGTACTGTTTATGGTCTACTCCCTGCTGTCGGTTTACAGTTCATCAGTCGGAGTCGCATTCAGAAGCTATGGAGGAAATACAACATATTTCCTCAGAACACAGCTGATAATGCTTATTCTTGGTCTTGGTATAATCATCGTGGTCCATTACCTGCCTTACAGGATCTATTCAGCGATGGCCGGGATAATACTGATAGTGGCGGCAGGACTCCTGGTTCTCACCTTCATTTTTGGGGCCAGGATTAATGAAGCAACACGGTGGCTGGTAATACCGGGTCTCGGATTCCGTCTTCAGACTTCTGATATTGCCAAGGTCGCCCTCGTAATCTACCTCGCCAGAACACTTTCAAAATACCAGAATGAGCTTAACAATTTCATGCTTGTAACAAAATACTTCATGATCCCTGTTGCCATTATCTGTGCACTAATAATGCCTGAAAACCTCTCAACGGCCTTGATGATATTCATGATAAGCATAATAATAATGTATATAGGAAGAGTGCCCTTTAAATTCCTTCTTGCATATATCGGGATGGCAGCAGCGGGAGTAGTGCTCTTTGCCCTGGTGCTTACAGTAGTAACAAAGGATAACAGGGTTGAAGTATGGAAGAACAGAATAGAGAATTTCTTTTCAGCTGAAGGGGATCAGGATGAGGATTATCAGAGCAACCAGGCTAAAATAGCCATATCAACGGGAGGATTCTTTGGGAAGGCTCCGGGAAGGAGTACACAAAGAAATATGCTGCCACAATCAAATTCAGATTTCATCTTCGCAATAATAATTGAGGAATATGGACTGGTACTGGGAGCACTTCCATTGATACTCGCCTATATGATATTGCTCTTCAGGGGGATAACTATCGCTAAAAAATGTGAGACTGCTTTCCCGGCATTCCTGGTGCTGGGACTGACAGTAATGATAGTGGTGCAGGCAATGCTTAATATGCTTGTAGCTGTAGGATTATTCCCTGTGACAGGACAGACGCTCCCGATGGTGAGCTGGGGGAGGACATCAGTCCTTGTGATGTGTTTTTCAATCGGAGCCATATTGAGCGTAAGCAGGGTCGTGAACGCCAGAGCCAGGAAAGAAGAACTTACAGAGGAAGAGATCTCAGATGAAGGAGAAAAAATATATGAGCCTGCAAAAACACAATAGGATCATAATAAGCGGCGGAGGAACCGGCGGACATATTTTCCCGGCCATCTCAATCGCCAATGCTCTCAGGAGAATTGATCCGGGGACTGAGATCCTTTTTGTAGGAGCCGAAGGGAGAATGGAGATGGAGAAAGTGCCGGCTGCAGGTTATAAAATAAAGGGACTGCCTGTGGCAGGATTCTTCAGAAGCTTCACTCTGAAGAATATTGTTGTGCTGAATAAGCTTGTAAAGAGCCTGTTTATGGCCAGAAAAATTATCAGGGATTTCAAACCTGATGTCGTTGTGGGTGTCGGAGGTTATGCAAGCGGACCGGTTCTCAGACAAGCAGGAAAAATGGGAATACCCACGCTTATACAGGAGCAGAACAGTTATGCGGGAGTAACCAATAAGCTGCTTGCAAAAAAGGCATCTGTAATTTGCGTGGCTTATGACGGAATGGAGAAATATTTTCCGGCTGATAAAATAATAAAGACCGGAAATCCTGTACGGCAGACTTTTGATAATATTGACAGGCTCCGCAAGGAAGCGCTCTCATTCTTTAATCTTGAAGGGAATTCTCCCGTTATCCTGGTCCTGGGCGGATCACTCGGAGCTGGGACCATCAATAAAAGCCTTTCCTCGGATATTAAGAAGATGACAGACTCGCGATGCCAGTGGCTCTGGCAGAGCGGCAAGCTGTACTACGAAAATGTGAATGCGCTTGTGAGCCTTTCATCATGTAAAGGAGTTGTGGTCCTTGATTTCATCAGCAGGATGGACCTGGCTTTTGCTGCGGCAGATATTATTGTGTCACGTGCAGGCGCAGGGACCATTTCCGAATTATGCCTCGTGGGGAAGCCGGCTATCCTTGTTCCTTCACCGAATGTTGCTGAGGACCACCAGGCGCGAAATGCAGAAGCACTTGTCAGCCGAAATGCTGCAATTATGATAAGGGATGATGAAGCAGTGAAAAACCTTGTGGACGAGGCAGTCAGGCTGGTATCCGATAATGAAAAACGATCTGCTTTATCACGGAATATAAGTGCGATGGCTGACAGGGACGCTGATATGAGGATTGCAACTGAAATAATGAAACTTGCAGGAAAATGATTGATTTCAAGGGCATAGAAGGATTTTATTTTGTGGGTATAGGAGGGATAGGTATGAGCGCCCTGGCATTATATTTCCGAAAGGGTGAATATACTATTGCGGGTTATGACAGGACATCAGGCAGAATAACCGATAACCTTGCTGCTGAAGGCTGCGAGATCTCATTTAAGGACGAAACACAATCCATACCATCACTTTTCAGTGAAATCAAAAACCAGCATAAGGTAATAATAGTATATACTCCTGCCATACCTTCCGAAAGCCGGATCCTGAACTTTTTCAGGGATAACGGGTACAGGCTTTACAAAAGATCAGAGATTCTCGGGGAGATATCCTCAAGGACTGATACGATTGCTGTTGCCGGGACGCATGGAAAGACGACAGTTTCAACAATGACCGCCTTTCTGCTCAACCAGTCGCATGTCGGTTGTTCAGCTTTCCTTGGAGGAATATCCAAGAACTATGATTCAAACCTGCTGATCGGTAAGGGCAGTTATACTGTGATGGAGGCTGATGAATATGACAGATCATTTCACAGGCTCAGCCCGCTTATGGCAGTTGTCACTTCGGTTGATGCCGACCATCTTGATATTTACGGTGATCATCAAACGATGATCGCGGCATATAATGAGTTCTGCGGTAAGATAAGAGCCGGCGGGACGTTACTGATTAACAGCAGGATCCTTAATAATATAATCTGTCCGCCGGAGGTTCAGTTTCTTACCTACGGAACCGATCCGGAAGCTGATTTCAGATACTTTGATATTGAACATAAAGATGATTTTTACACATTCAGTATAAAAACTCCTTGCGGTACAATAAATGATCTTCACTTTCCATTCCCCGGGATCATAAACATAGAGAACATGACAGCCGCTGTTGCAATAGCCCTGAACTGCGGAGTTACTGCAGATGAGATACGAAAGGAGATAATTCATTTCCAGGGTGTGCGGAGGCGCTTTGACATAAGGATAAACCTTCCCGGGATAGCCTATGTAGATGACTATGCTCATCATCCTGAGGAAATCAGAGCCTGCGTGATATCGCTTCGCGAATATTTCAGAGGCAGAAAAATAACAGGTATATTCCAGCCTCACCTGTTCTCAAGAACTCTTGATCATGCTGACGGTTTTGCCGCTATACTCGATGAGCTGGATGAAGTGATATTGCTGCCGATCTATCCGGCACGCGAAAAACCTATCCCGGGAGTAACATCAGAACTTATCCTGGAGAAAATGAAGCTTAGAAGAAAAAAGATCATCCCGATGAATGATCTTCCTGATAAACTTGATATTAAAGAACTTGATGTACTTGCAACTATAGGAGCAGGAGATATTGACAGGCTGGTGGAACCAATTGAGGAAATGATCAAACGGGAGGCAGGACGATGAGGAAAGTGCTGCAGATATTGCTGTTGATCCCGGTATTATACATGATAATACTGCCGTTCTTCCTTTCAGCATCAGCCAGCACAAGAACCTGCAGCAGGATATCAATAAATATTGTTGATTCATCAGATTATCACTTTGTTACAAAACAACACCTGTTGAATCTGGTCTATGGTAACGGCGGCAGTATAATCGGGAAACCGGTTAAAGAAATAAAAGTGCCTGAAATTGAGAGCAGGATTAACGCACTGAGAGAACTGAAGGAAGCTGAAGTATATACTTCAATTGACGGAACTCTGCATCTGTTTATCGATCAGCGTAATCCTGTAATGAGGGTAATGCCCAATGAAGGAGGTGATTTTTTCGTGGACGAGGATGGCTTCCTTTTCAGAAGAAGGAATCTGTTCACTCCCCGGCTCCATATCATTGAGGGTAACATCAATATTACACCGGCTATGCTTGACAGTGTATGTATTCTTGATACAATGATAAAGAACACAATCCTTAAGGATGTATATCATTTTGTTAGTTATATAGACAACAGCAGTTTCTGGTCGGCCCAGATTGACCAGATCTATGTTGACGGCAAGAACGAGATAGATCTCATACCAAGGGTGGGCAATCATACAATTCACCTTGGCACATTCGAGAACTACAGGGACAAGCTGAGAAACCTTGGGGCTTTCTATGATAAGGTGCTGCCTGAGGTCGGATGGAATAAATACTCGGTTATCAATCTTGAGTTCGAAGATCAGATAGTATGTAAAAGAAGACAATGATAAACCATATTTGAATCATATGAGCAAAAAAGAACAGTACGTAGCAGCAATCGACATTGGAACTACAAAAATTGTGGCTATTGTCGGTAAGAAGAACGAGAATGGAAAGATTGAAATTCTCGGTCTGAGCAAGGCACTTTCAAAGGGTGTCAAGAGAGGTGTTGTGCAGAATATTGAAGAGACGGTAAATGCTATCCGCACGACCGTTGAGGATGTTCAGAAAAGATCAGGCATCCTCTTTTCCGAGGTATTTGTTGGCATTGCAGGCCAGCATATAAAGAGCATGAAGAACCGCGGGTATATTATGCGCGAATCCTACGATGATGAAATCAGGAAAGAGGAAGTATTCAGGCTGATCGAGGATATGCACAGGATCCATATTGATATCGGTGAAGAGATAATCCATGTTATACCGCAGAATTTCATTGTTGACAATGAAACCGGCATAAGAAATCCGATCGGAATGTGCGGAAGGAGGCTCGAAGCTAATTTCCATATAGTGATCGGCCAGGTGGCGGCGGCAAAGAATATAGAAAAGTGCATAAGGAAAGCCGGTCTGACCGTTAAGGATCTCATTCTTGAACCGCTGGCATCATCGGATGCCGTGCTGACAGAAGATGAAAAAGAAGCCGGAGTTGCACTGGTTGACATAGGCGGCGGCACAACAGACCTGGCAGTATACTATGATAATATTGTCCGCCATACTGCCGTGATCCCTCTGGGCGGAAATGTTGTGACAAAAGATATACAGGAAGGATGTGCAATCCTTCAGAGGCATGCGGAACAGCTGAAGTTACAGTATGGATCTGCTCTCGGCGACATAGCACCGGAGGACAAGGTTGTATCGATTCCTGGAATAAGCGGCCGGGATCCCAAGGAGATCTCATTCAAGAGCCTTGCCTATATAATCCAGTCAAGAATGGAGGAGATAATTGATTTTGTCAATTTCGAGATACAAAATTCAGGATATGCCGAAAAACTTGCTGCAGGTGTTGTAATTACAGGAGGAGGTGCTATGCTTAAACACCTTCCGCAGCTGATGAAATTCAAGACAGCCATGGATGTCAGGCTTGGTTTGCCAAATGAACATCTTGCAGGGACAAGCAGGAATGAGATAAATCAGCCGATGTATGCCACGAGCGTCGGACTGATTATGAGAGGCTTCGATTATCTTGAAACATACAAACAGCGTATCAATATTGGGCCCGAGGGTGAATATGTGAAACCTGAAGTTGAAGTTTCTGAAGAGAGTGTGTCAGATCAGGACAATGAATCTGCAGGTTATCAGCCGGCGCTGAAAACTTCATTGGCCGAAAAAATCAGACTGGCAATGCAGAAAATGTTTGAGGTTGAAGATCAGCCTATTAACTGAGATGATTTAAATATGGTTATGCTTTTTTTCTGTTTCCTGTTCATAAACAATTAAAACCATTAATATGCCAGACGATATAATGAACTTTGATCTGCCTGTTGAAAGATCGTCGATAATTAAAGTCCTTGGGATTGGTGGCGGCGGCAATAATGCTGTCAATCACATGTTTGAAAAAGGCATCAGGGACGTGAATTTTGTAGTCTGCAATACCGACCACCAGGCCCTCGCAGCCAGTCCGGTTCCTATCAAGGTGCAGATAGGTGAAGCCCTGACAGAAGGCATGGGCGCCGGCAGCCAGCCTGATAAAGGCCGGAAGGCAGCCCTTGAAAACCTTGAAAATGTGATGGATGCCCTTGGAGGAAATACGCGAATGGTATTCATTACTACCGGGATGGGAGGAGGCACCGGAACAGGTGCTATCCCTGTCATAGCCAAAGCATGCAAGGAAGCAGGATTGCTGACTATAGCCGTGGTTACAATACCTTTCAAATCGGAAGGCAAGGTTCGTATCAGGTTTGCAATAGACGGCATTACCGAGCTGAAAGATAATGTCGATTCACTTCTTGTGATAAACAACGAAAAGCTGAGAGAGATTTACGGAAACCAGGGAGTCTCAACCGCTTTCGCAAAAGCTGATGATGTTCTGACAACTGCTGTCAAGGGAATAGCTGAAATAATTACCGTAGCTGGTTATATTAATGTGGATTTTGCTGATGTTGAAACCGTTATGAAGAATTCAGGTGTTGCCATCATGGGTATGGGATCGGCTTCTGGAGAGAACCGTGCTATCCGCGCAATAGAAAATGCCCTTGCTTCACCACTTCTCAATTCAAATGATATTACCGGGGCAAAAAGCATCCTGATAAATATTTCCTCAGGAAAAGGCGATCATGAACTCACTATGGATGAACTGGGTGAAATAACTGATTACATGTATGATGTTGCTTCTGATGACGCATTGATAATCAGAGGATTATCTCAGGATGATTCTCTTGGTGAAAATATCAGTGTCATTGTAATTGCCACAGGTTTTGAGTCCAACAGCATTTTCCAGCCTTACAAATCCAAAAAACCGAAGCAGGTAGAATTACTGGAAAACAAGAATGTAATTCCTCCCCAGTTAAATCCCAGGGCAACAGAAGAAACATTCACCGTTCACGAAAAAGGCAGAAGATCAATAATAACTGATTTTGAAGAGGAATCACAGGGTGAACTTGATTTCGGAACGGGAGCTTCCGGTAAAAGAAAAAAGGAAGAGGAAAATATTGAAAATGAAAATGATAAGCCCGGATCTACCCTTCGAAAAGTAAAACAGATGCAGAAGATCATGAAAAAGGAAGGTCTCTCCAACAAGACAATTGAGGAGAACATAGAGACATTTGAAGATGTACCGGCCTATGTTAGAAGAAATATGCTGCTTGAAGCACATGATAAGACATCGGAAAGCAAATTGTCAAAATTCACGCTCACATCTGATGATGAAGAAGGGCCGGTGCTGAGGGAGAATAATGCATACCTGAATGATAATGTCGACTGAAGCAGGGCTGATGCAATAAGTACCCTGTCCCGGTTGTTTATTATTTCTATATTTGCGCAGATGAAAAGGGTACTTTCCATATTGATAATTTTATCAGCCGCATCCTTGTTATCCGCGCAGCAACCCGACCTTAAAACAACAACCTCCAAAATTATAAGGCAATGGCATCTGTCAGAGGATTTTACCGAAGAGATATCAATACCTTTTGATACTGTTTTCTCCCTGTTCCACCGTTACAGGATATCCGACAGGAAGTCACCGATAAATGCAACCCTCGGGAATTACGGATTACCCTTTTACCAGATAAATTTCTTTGACCGGATTTCAGATCCTGATAAATTTCTTTATACCAATTACTACCCTTTCCTGTATCATCCCGGGAACTCTGTATTCATGAATACGCAGATACCTTTTACCGAGATGGTATGGACTTTCAGTCCACCAAGGGAAACATCAGAGCAGACATTCAGGGTTCGTCATTCACAGAATGTAAACAGGTTTTTCAATTTCGGGCTTGTATATGATATTATTTACAGTCTCGGACAATATAATTACCAGAGAGCTGAAGACAAGACATTTACCTTTTACTCATCCTATACAGGTTCGAAATACAAGGTATATTTCGCATCCGGGATAAACAGCATAATATCATTTGAAAACGGGGGAATACCCGAAACTGAAGAACTGGGTCAGACAGATACGCGCGAAATACCTGTAAGCCTTAATGCTGCCAAAAGTACACTCAAGAACCAGAATATCCTTCTTGTGCAACGTTATACAATAGGAGGACAGGCAGCCGCAGCCGACTCTGCTGATCAGAAAAAGAAAGGATTCCTGGGACTAAGCGGTACCTTTTCACATATACTGACCTGGGAGAATAATAAACGGACGTATTCTGATAATAACGCCGGATCAGGCTTTTATGATTCGCTTTATATTAACAGCCTGACAACATTTGATTCGCTCTTTTCAAGAGAGCTTAAGAATATTTTACGATTTGATTTTACTACTGATGAATCAAGGAAATTCAGGCTTGGGGGAGGTGTGGGATTAAGAAATGAATTATTCCGTTACAGTCAGATTGTTCCCACCCACGATACAAATTTTGCCGACACAGCCAGATGGAACAGGAGCAATAACGCAATCATCGGACGGTTATACAACAATATCGGGGGCAAATTCAGCTGGAACGTAAATGGTGAGCTCTTCATGACAGGTTACCGGGCTGGTGATTTCAGCCTTAAAGGGGAGATCGTAAAATCATTTGACTGGAAAAAAGGAACTGCATCCTGGATAATAAGCGGCGGAATTTTCAACCGTCAGCCATCGTTCTGGTATGAGCAATGGGGGGGCAATCATTTTGAGTGGAGCAGCAATATGAAAAAGGAATTCAGGATTGACCTCGGAACATCTTTCATATACCCGGCGCTCAGTATGGAAGTTAAAATGAACTATGCAATGATCGACAATTATACTGATTTCAATATCATGGCTCTTCCTTCCCAGTATGATGCAGGATTGTCAGTGGCTGCCATTACGGCAAGAAAAGAATTCAGAGCCTGGAAATTCCATTTTACTGCAGATGCGATCGTTCAGCAAAGCAGTAACCGTGATATTCTAGATCTTCCGCTGTTCGCGGGCCGTTCTGCAATATACTTTGAACATCATTTCAGATTCAAGCAGACCAACGGCAAGCTTTCCTCCCAGCTTGGAGCAGAAGCCACATATCATACATTATATTACCCTTATTCATATATGCCGGCAACCGGGAGATTCTACAGGCAGGATCAGAAAATGACCGGAAACTATCCCTATATCAATGTTTTTCTTAACCTGAAGCTTAAAAGAACACGGATTTTCGTAATGCTGGATCACCTTAACTCGGGATTTATGGGTGAAAATTATTATTTTATACCTTCTTATCCAATGAATATCAGGATGTTACGTTATGGATTAGCCTGGACGTTCTATAATTAAAAAATTGTTGTATCTTTGCACCCAATTTTTTGATTGGAAATATGTTTAACTAATTCGACATCTTTGGTAAGAAAAATTATTGTCATTTCTATATTTCTGGGAGTATTCTTTGCTTCCTGTAATAAAAATCCGGACACTTCCCTTTATACTGATATTGTTTCGTTTGACCTTGATTCTATTATGAACAGAGGCAGACTTATTGCAGTAACAGATTTCAACTCAACAAATTATTTCATTTACAGGGGAGAACCAATGGGTTTTCATTACGAATTGCTGACTGCATTCACCGATCATCTCGGCGTTGACCTTGAACTGATCACAGAAAACCACCTGGAACATGCTTTTGATTTTCTGAATACCGGTAAAGCTGATCTGCTGGCTTTAAGCCTCACCATCAACTCAACAAGGAAGAATGACATTCTCTTTACTATTCCTATATATGAAACGAGGCAGGTCCTCGTACAGCGCAAACCACGTCAGTGGCGCTATATGAATACTGATGAGCTTGAGAAGAAACTGCTCAGGAACCAGCTGGATATGGCTGATCTGACCATATTTGTACAGGAGGAATCATCGCATTCAGAACGTCTGAAATCTTTGTCAGCCGAAATAGGAGATTCAATAAATGTAATTGAAGTGCCTTATGAAGCTGAGGAGCTGATCAGGAATGTTGCCAGGGGAGAAATTGAATATGCGGTGGTGGATGAAAACGTGGCAAAGGTGAACTCAACCTACCATCCTGATATTGACATAAATACGCCTGTAAGTTTTCCGCAGAACATTGGGTGGGGATTGAGGAAGGAAAACTCCGGGAAGCTCCAGGCTGAACTGAACAGGTGGCTGACAGCCTATAAAAAGACCGACTACTATGCATTCCTCTATGCTAAATATTTTAAGAACGAAAGATCGAGCAGGATAATAAAAAGCGATTACTATGCTCCCAGCACCGGGAAAATATCACAATGGGATGATCTTATCAAGTCAGCAAGCAATGATATAAGCTGGGACTGGCGTTTGCTGGCATCACTGATATACCAGGAATCGCGATTTGATCCCGATGTCAGATCATGGGCGGGAGCATACGGTCTGATGCAGGTTATGCCTGTTACCGGAAAAAGCCTGGGGATTGATATAACTTCATCGCCCTCGAATAATATAAAAGCAGGCACAATATATTTGAACCAGCTTCATTCAATTTTTGATCCCAGGATAAAGGATGAGAAGGAACGGATAAAGTTCATCCTTGCATCATACAATGCAGGTCCAGGGCATGTACTTGATGCCATGAGACTGGCTGATAAGAATGGGATGGATGAGGAGATATGGGACAATGTGGCTATATGGCTTCAGAAGAAATCTGAGCCCAGGTATTATAATGATACTGTGGTAAAAAACGGATATTTCAGGGGAACCGAGTCAGTGAATTTTGTGATTGAAATCCTTGACAGGTTTGAGCATTACAAGAATTTCATCCCTGAGCAGATCAGCCAGAACTATAAATAACCTAGTCATACCTGATGGCTTTTACAGGAGTTATCCTGCTAATGAGCTTTGACGGGACCAGCAGTATAAACAGTATCGCTGCCATTGTTCCGGCATTCAGCAGGAGTATGTGTGCAAGCTCAAGATTCACGGGAACGGTTTTTATATAATAGGATGAGGGATCAAGAGTGATCAGTCCCGTCTTTAACTGCAGGAATGCGAGTCCGATGCCGATTACGTTTCCCCAGAGCAGGCCTTTGCTGATAAGGTAGGCAGCCTGGTAAAGAAATACTCTCCTTATTGTGACATCGTCAGAACCAAGAGCTTTCAGGATTCCGATCATATTGGTTTTTTCAAGTATCAGAATGAGCAGCCCGGAAATCATATTGAATCCTGCCACGATAAGCATCAGCATGATGATTATTATCACATTGACATCCTGGAAATTGAGCCAGTCAAATATCTGAGGATATTTCATCCTGATATTGGTTACCTTGAACTGTTCATCATCTTCCAGGAACCTGTAACCTATGGCATCCTGCACTGCCCCGGTCATCTCATCAAGCCTGTCAAAATCCTTTATAAATATCTCAAATCCGCTTATCTGATCGTCATCCCATGCGTTCAACCTTTTAATATGACCTATATCGCAGAAGACATATATCTTGTCAAACTCCTCAAGGCTCGTTTCGTAAATGCCGCTTACAGTGAATTTCCTCATACGGGGAGGATCCTGTACAAAATGCATTGCGAAAGAATCACCTGTTTTGAGCCTGAGCATATCTGAAATCTTCTTTGAAATTATCACTTTATCTGTACGTGCTGTATCTGAAACAGTGAAGACGGATCCATCTGTCATATTGCTGCTGAAATAGCTCCAGTCAAAGTCGCTTCCCACACCTTTCAGGACAACTCCCTGAAAATCCTCCTGAGTCCTTATTATGCCTGCTTTTGTGGCAAATACCTGAATATGGCTTATCCCCGGAATCTTCCTTATTTTTTCAATGAATTCCTGTCCCTGGTGTATCGGAGCAGTCTCAAAAGACAGATTTGAATCGAAATTCACTATCTGAATATTGGATCCGAAACCCACGATCTTCTCCCTGATCTGCTCTTTGAAACCTGTAAGTATGGCAACAGCAAGGATCATTACTGCAAGTCCCATGGCTATTCCGATAATGGCAATTATATTTATCGGCCGGGAAAAAGAGGTACCCTCCCTCCGCCCTTTTATAAGACGCTGTGCTATGAAATATGGCAGGTTCATAATCAATTTGAATTCAAATTTAATATATAAAAGAGTAGATTTGCATAAAAGCGTAGTGATATGAGAAAATTACCTGTATCATTAATCATCATTTTAATTTCTGCATGTTATGGTTTCGGTGCTAAAAAAACACCCGTTCCCGGGGCGAACCAGATAGATCAGTACAAACACCTTGTTGAAGGAAAATCTGTTGCGGTTGTGGCAAACCAGACCTCAATGGTCGGACAAACACATCTTGTTGATAACCTGCTGAATATCGGGATTGATATAAAGGTAATTTTTGCACCGGAGCATGGCTACCGTGACCTCGCTGCTGATGGTGCCATTATAAGCGACGGAAAGGATCCTGCCACTGGTATAACTGTTATAAGCCTCTATGGTGAACGCCGGAAACCTGCTCCGGAAGATCTGGAAGGTATTGAAATTGTTATTTTCGATATACAGGATGTGGGCGCAAGATTTTATACCTACATTTCAACACTTCATTATGTTATGGAAGCCTGTGCTGAAAATAAAGTTCAATGCCTTGTGCTTGACCGGCCAAATCCAAACGGATTCTATTTTGACGGAAACATTGCGGATACCGCCTACAGGTCATTTGTCGGGATGCACCCCGTTCCGGTTGCACATGGCATGACGGTAGGCGAGTATGCACAGATGATAAATGGTGAAGGATGGCTCAGGGGTGGGATCAAATGTGATCTGACAGTGATTAAGTGTAAAAATTACACTCATAAAAGCCTGTATGAACTTCCTGTGAAACCATCTCCGAACCTGCCTGACCAGACATCCGTTTACCTCTATCCCTCCATATGCTTTTTTGAAGGAACAAGAATTTCGCTTGGCCGCGGAACACCCTTCCCTTTCCAGGTATATGGTTCACCGTTACTGGCTGATAATGGATTCAGCTTTACCCCGGAAAGCCTTCCGGCTTCAACAAATCCGCCATTGCTGGGAGTCAAATGTTATGGGGTGGATCTGCGCAACGCGTCAAAGGATAAGATTGTACCAAAACCCGGAATCAACCTGCAATGGATAATAGATGCCTGGAATGCCTATCCTGAAAAAGATAATTTCTTCACTTCATATTTTGACAGGCTTGCCGCCGGCCCGATCCTCCGCGAACAGATTCAGAAAGGCATGACAGCGAAACAGATCAAGGCAACATGGAAGGAAGGACTTAAAAAGTTCGGGGAAATGAGGAAGAAGTATTTATTGTATAAATGACCCCCTAATCCCCTTTAGGGGGTGCTCCGCTTTAGCGGAGCGGGGGTTTATACTCTTCCGGGATATACTTTCAGGGCTTCTGCCAGCGTCTCTATGGCATTCTTAAGATCATCTATCTTCAGAACATAAGCAATACGGACCTCATTCTTTCCAAAACCCGGTGTTGAATAAAAGCCTGAGGCAGGAGCAACCATAACAGTCTGGTTCTTATATTCAAATTCCTCGAGAAGCCATTGGGCGAATTTATCTGAATCGTCAACCGGCAGCTTCACAACAGTATAGAATGCACCTTTAGGTTTAGGGCAATAGACACCAGGTATCTTATTCAATGCCTCAACCATAAAATTACGACGGGCAGTATACTCCCTGTTGACCTCTTTGAAGTATTCAGGAGGAGTATCTATCGAAGCCTCGCCAGCGATCTGTCCCAGCCCCGGAGGTGAAAGACGTGCCTGTGCAAATTTGAGCGCTGTGGAAATGACTTCCTTATTTTTTGTCACAAGAGCTCCGATGCGAATCCCGCATTCACTGTAACGTTTTGATACTGAATCAAGCAAAATGACATTATTCTCGATACCCTCAAGCTTCATAGCTGAGAAATGTTCAGCACCATCATAGCAGAATTCACGATATGCTTCATCCGAAAAGAGCCAGAGATCATATTTCTTTATAATATCCCTGAGCTGCAAAAGTTCCTCTTTCGAATAAAGATATCCGGTGGGATTATTTGGGTTAGCGATAATAATGCCTTTTGTCCCGGGTGTGATCTTTTTTTCAATTTCCGCTATCGGAGGAAGCGCAAAATCATCTTTGATATAAGAGGTGACAGGCACAATCTTAATACCTGCCGAAGTTGCGAACCCATTATAGTTGGCATAAAAAGGCTCTGGTGTTATGATTTCATCACCTGTATTCATACAGGAATTAAATGCAAATAATATTGCTTCTGAACCACCCGTAGTAACAAGCATTTCAGTATGATCGACTGCAATACCAATATTTTTATAGTAACCGGCAAGTTTGCGACGATATGACTCATTACCGGCAGAATGGCTGTATTCAATTACTTTCTGATCAAGATTCCTGATGGCATTCAGCGCGACTTCAGGTGTTGGAATGTCTGGCTGACCAATATTAAGATGATATACTTTTCTTCCTTTTCGCTTTGCTGCCTCCGAATACGGAACAAGCTTCCTTATCGGTGACGCCGGCATTGATTTGCCTTTTTCGGAAATTGAGGGCATATTGAAAGAAGTTTTATCTGTTTTGAATCCAGACAAAAGTAAATAAATTCACACAGATTTTGTCTTTATGAAAACCAGAATTTATAAAACTCTCTTCAATCCCCTTCAACCCCCTTCAACTTTTAATTCATAATAATTTCTATTTTTGCAGATCAGTTTACCTGACTTTATCTGATGCCAATGGAGATCCCGTCAAAATATGAACCTGCAAAAGCGGAAGGCAAATGGTACCGTTACTGGATGAAGCATGGTTTCTTCAGAAGCATTCCGGATGAAAGGGAACCGTACACTATAGTCATCCCGCCGCCAAATGTGACCGGTGTTCTCCATATGGGGCACATGCTTAACAACACCATCCAGGATGTTCTGGTGCGGAGAGCAAGAATGCTCGGGAAGAATGCCTGCTGGGTGCCCGGGACCGATCATGCTTCAATCGCGACTGAAGCAAAAGTTGTGGCAAAGCTAAAAAGCGAAGGTATAGACAAGAGAAATATTCCGCGAGAAGAATTCCTTGAGCATGCATGGGAATGGACAAACAGGCATGGCGGTATAATTCTCGAACAGCTGAAAAGACTTGGAGCCTCATGCGACTGGGACAGAACCCTGTTCACTATGGACAGGGAGAGATATGAGTCTGTTATCAGGGTATTTGTTGACCTGTTCAACAAGGGATTGATATACCGGGGTGTCCGCATGGTGAACTGGGATCCTCAGGCAAGAACCGCTGTTTCGGACGAGGAGGTGTATTTCACTGAGGAGCAGTCAAAGCTATATTATGTCAGGTATAAAATAGTCGGCTGGAACGATTATATAACCGTTGCCACAACACGTCCGGAAACCATACTTGGTGATACTGCAGTCTGCGCAAATCCTGACGACAAGAGATACCGGCATCTGAAAGGCAAGAAAGTAATTGTTCCGATGGCAAACAGGGAAGTGCCTTTCATTTTTGATGAATATGTTGATATGGAGTTCGGAACAGGATGCCTCAAGATCACTCCGGCGCACGATATTAATGACTACGTGATAGGGCAGAAGCATAAGCTTCCGTCAGTGGATATCTTCAATGATGATGGTACAATAAGCAGGGAGGCTGCAATGTTTGTCGGTATTGACAGGTTTGCGGCCAAGGATCTTGCTGAAAAGGAACTTAAGAGAACAGGAAACCTTGTGAAGGTTGTTCCATATAAAAATAAGATAGGCCGTTCAGAAAGAACCCATGCTGTGATTGAACCAAAGCTCTCCATGCAATGGTTCCTGAAAATGGAAAAGCTATCCCGTCCTGCTCTGGATGCAGTCATGAAAGGAGAAGTACATCTTCACCCGGCAAAATTCAAAAACCTGTACCGCCACTGGATGGAAAATGTTCATGACTGGTGCATAAGCCGTCAGTTATGGTGGGGGCACAGGATCCCGACCTGGTATTATGACAATAATGAATTTGTTGTCGCAGAGAATGAAGCTGAAGCAATAAAGCTGGCCAGGGAAAAAACCGGCAATAAATCGCTCACTGAAAAAGACCTCCGGCAGGATGAGGATGTGCTCGATACATGGTTCTCCTCATGGCTCTGGCCAATAACTTCTTTTAATGGCATAAACAAGCCCGACAACCCTGACCTGAAATATTATTACCCCACAAATGACCTGATAACTGCACCTGAGATCCTTTTTTTCTGGGTCGCCAGGATGATTATAGCTGGTTATGAATTCCGTGGTCAGAAGCCTTTTGACAATGTTTATCTTACAGGACTGGTCCGTGACCAGCAACGCAGAAAAATGTCAAAATCACTTGGCAACTCACCTGAACCTCTTGATCTGATTGACAAGTATGGAGCTGACGGTGTAAGGGTTGGAATGCTCTTATGCTCACCGGCAGGAAACGACCTGCTTTATGACGATTCCCTTCCTGAGCAGGGACGGAACTTTGCAAATAAGATATGGAACGCGTTCAGGCTCATAAAAGGATGGAAGGTTGATGAAAAGGCAATCCAGCCGGAATCCTCAAAGGCGGCAGGCAAATGGATGAATGAAGTGCTCAAAAAGGCAACAGCTGAGATTGATACCGCGTTCAGGAGATTCAGGATCTCCGAAGCACTGATGATCGTTTACAAACTGTTCTGGGATGAGTTTTCAGGATGGTATCTTGAAATTATCAAGCCTGAGTTTGAAAAGCCAATTGATAAAAAGACTCTTGAATCGACAACCGGCTTTCTTGACAGCCTGCTGAAGCTCCTTCATCCTTTCATGCCGTTTATCACCGAGGAAATATGGCAGACGCTTGGCGAGAAGGCGGAGGGAGAAAGCCTTATGATCAGCAGAATGCCCGAATCAAAGAGATGCAAAAAGGATGTCATAAACCGGTTCGGGGTTATCAGGGAGATAATAAGCTCTGTCAGAACCGTGAGAAAAGGGAATGACCTGCCGAATAAGGAAAAGGTAATATTATTTATAAAAGCTGAAGAAAACAGTTTTGACAGTGAGTTTCTGCCTGTTCTTATAAAGCTCTGCAATCTGTCAGAAATAAAATTCATCAACAAAAAACCTGAGGGAACAGTATCATTTATGGTACAAACAGCAGAGTTTTTCATTCCCCGGGTCGGAAAAGCTGACAGAGAAGGGGAATTAATCAAGATAAAAGAGGATCTGAATTATTACAGGGGATTTCTTGCTTCAATCATGAAGAAGCTTGATAATGAGCGATTTGTTCAGAATGCTCCGGCTGATGTCCTCGAACTCGAAAGAAAGAAAAAAAGTGACACTGAATCAAAAATAAAGTCGCTGGAGGAAAGGAAAAAAGAGTTGGAAAGTCTATAAAGTCTGTAAAGCCAACAAGTAAAAGACATTAAGACAATCAGACAGCCAGACAATAAGGTCACAGCGTTCGCTTTCTTATAAGATAATTCTGCTCGACCTGTATTATCTCCCAGTCGTTATTCAGTATTAGCTGCCATCCTTCTCCTTCAATACGGTTTTTATCTTCCCTGAACCCTTTGGCTGATATCCTCAGGTATCTGAAATTATTTGATACCAGGCAGCCTCCCTTGTCGACGGTCAGTTTGCCCCAGTTATCGGAAATCCTTATTTTGCTGTATATGGTGCCAAGTGTATCCATGGGGTGGATGTCCTCAGGTTCAAAATCAAAGTAAGGACTTTCAAGCTCAAGGAAAACAACCGGTTTTTCCGTAAAAGTGCCGGTTTCCCTCTGTATTCTTTCTCTTATCTGAATATCTCTCCGGGTTTCCTCTTCCACAATCTTCTCAAGGTCATAATTCAGGGCAATGCTTCCAGCTACATCGCGGCATACTTCAGGAAGCTGGATCTGATAAAGTTCCCTGACAAGGTTACCCATATCCATGTCAGCAGAATCGAGTTTTGAAAAATCGAATCCTTTCTGATTGAGCAATGTTGCATACAGAGCACCATGAATAAATCCATACGACCTTGAATAGGAAATGAAGGAATATATACGGTCAAGATATTCAAACAGCCTTGTTATATATTCTTCGGGTGAACCGGTTGAAAGTTTTATATAAGTAAAAGTTGCAAGTCCTTCATAATTTTCAAACCTTGTCTGATCCAATGCATAGTTTTGAAAGCTTTCACGGTTTGATCCCCTGAATATCAGTGCATCCCTTATTGCAAGCTGTTTTTCAGCACCTTCAGCAGTTATTGCTTTACGAAGAGCCTTCCATTCAAGCTTGATCCACAGTCTGGCATTCTTCTCATCCATGATACTGATATTGAAATCAGCAGATGTATAGCCGTCTGATTCCTGGAAATAATGAAAAAGACTATGGATTGAACGTGAAATGATCCTGAACTCATCCTCTTCACCGGGCAGGGGAACCATGGCGAAAAGAGTTCCGCCGAAAGTGACAGGGATATTATTTATAATTAATTCCCGGGGGTAAACTCCCGTATAAATACCGTCTTTTTCTCTTAACAGACCTTCCTTGTCCTGTTGATTGGCTGTTATTTTCCTCGTCGTCCTGTCAACAAACATCATCGGACCATAGAGGTTTTTCCCCCAGAGATTGCCGTTGTCCCTGTTGCAGGCAGCCTCTATTTTACCGAAATATTCCCTTGCTTTCTCAGGGGTCAGGTATGAATTATCTTCTTCGCCGCCGCATCCGGCAAGGAAAAGCAAAAGAACAATTTTTATCCATCTATTCATCAGATACTTTTTGCTGCTCCAAAAATAATCAAAATTCCAAAGCGGCATAAGCCGTTTGGATATAGAACGACATTTATCATAATCTGTTCCGATTAAATACCTAATTTTGCATGCTTTAATTGTTGTATAATGAAGAATAATGATATACTGCTGAATCCCAATGAACTGGTTCAATATCTGAAGAAGCCGGCGCATGATTTTACACGCGACGATATAATGAAGTTCATTGAAGCCAAAGGGATAACAATGGTCAATTTCAGGTATGTCGCCGAAGACGGCAAGCTGAAATCTCTCAACTTCGTGCCGTTCAGCCGCGATCATCTTGAATCAATACTTACAGCCGGAGAGAGAGTTGACGGTTCAAGCCTCTTCTCCTCAGTAGGGTCAGGGTCAAGCGACATGTATGTTATTCCAAGGTACCGGACAGCTTTTGTCAATCCTTTTACTGAGTCTCCGGCGCTGGAAATTCTTTGTTCCTTTTATGGCAGCGACGGAAAACCTCTTGAAACCTCGCCGGAATATATCCTGAAAAAAGCCTACACTCGCTTTGTTAAAAAAACGGGATTCAGGCTCAGGATATTTGGTGAACTGGAATACTATATAAAATCGATCCATGACGATCTTTATCCGCTGATTGACCAGAAGGGATATCACCAGTCAATACCTTTCGCAAAGTTTGAGGACCTGAGAATTAAGGCTCTGAATTTATGTGCAAGGGCAGGTTGCAGGATAAAATATGGTCATTCGGAAGTTGGAAGTTTTACCAGGGGAGATGAGGATTTTGAGCAGCACGAGATTGAATTTCTGCCTGTTGAGCCGGAGGAAGCTGTTGATCAGCTGATAATAGCAAAGTGGATACTCCGGGTGCTCGGTTATGAGTATGGAGTTGAGGTCAGTTTTGCACCCAAGATCACAGTAGGCAAAGCAGGTTCGGGAATGCATATCCATATGATGCTGGAAAAGGATGGCATGAACCAGATGATCGAAAACAGTCAGCTGAGCCAGACAGCCAGGAAAATGATGGCAGGAATACTGGATCTTTCTAAAGCGCTTACTGCATTCGGAAATACTATTCCCACTTCTTATCTGAGGCTGGTGCCCCATCAGGAGGCTCCGACAAATATCTGCTGGGGCGACAGGAACAGATCGGTTCTTATCAGGGTTCCCCTGGGCTGGAACGGCGCGATGAGCATGATAAAGGATGCAAATCCTGAGGATAAAACTGAATTCGAGGATATGCCCTCTAAACAGACAGTCGAGCTGAGATCTCCCGATGGTTCGGCAGATATTTACAAGCTTCTGGCAGGACTGGTTATAGCTGTTGAACATGGACTTGAGATGCCGGGTGCCCTTAAGATGGCAGAGGATCTTTATGTCAGCTACAATATTTTCACAGGCTCAGGCAGGGAGAAGAAGAAGAAACTTGAATCCCTTCCGGCATCCTGCTGGGAATCTGCTGACTGCCTCATAGAAAAAAGAGAATACTTCGAAAAGGATTGCGTATTTCCTTCAGGTGTAATTGATAATGTAGTGTCAAAGCTTAAAGCATTCAATGATAAGGATCTGAGTGAAAGAATTCATGATAAACCTGATGAGATCAGCCAGCTGGTCAGACAGTTTCTTCATTGCAGCTGAAAGTGCGGTTCCTTTCTTCCTCGTCCTCCCGGGCATCTTTAATACTGACATTCAGTTCAAAACCTATAAGCAGCGCTATTGCATTGAGGTACAGCCAGATGAGAATCACCATCAGAGTGCCTATCCATCCGTAAAGCTTGTTATATTGTCCGAGATTGTTCACGTATGCTGAAAAACCTAACGAAGTCACTATAAAAAGGATGGTTGCGAGAGTTGACCCTGGAGAAATAAATCTGAAATCACTTTTCCTTGCCGGCGCGAGATAATAAAGAAATGATATTGCCAGGAAGAGTAACCCTATGACCAGGATCCATTTAATAAAAACCACAATACCGATTACCAGGTTCCTCTCAAGAATGTCTATTTCGACAAGATAATTGACAAACATTTTTCCGAAAATTACCAGGAAGCCTGCCAGGGCTATCATCAGCACAACGATAAAGAGCAGCAGGATGGAAACCTTCCGCTGGTGAATCCATGATCTTGACTGAAAGGAATGAGCTGAAACCACAAAAGCATGGATAATTGCATGAATTCCGTTTGTTGAAAATATTATTGTGGCGATGAACATTGTAAGAAGCCATACGCCGCTTTTGTTAGTGACAATGTCTATGATGGTTGTCTCCAGGAAATTAAATGCATTTATGGGCAGCATATTTTCAAACAGCTCTATAAGCTCCTTCTGGAAATTAGGTATCGGTATAAAAGGAATCAGGGTGAAGAGAAATAATGTTGCAGGCAGCAAAGCCATCAGCAGGTTGAAAGCGATTGAGGAAGCCCTTGTGACAAGTACTCCTCTACGGAAGCCTTTTATAACGAATCTGAAAACATGACCGATAGGGATGCCGTCAAAGCCGGGAAGCACCAGTTTGCTCAGTCTTTCCTTCCCGTTTATCCCTTTTATGAAATGCATTCGCTATACGGCTTTAAGACTCATATCGAGACTGTTGATATGATGTGTGAGGGCACCCACCGATATGAAATCAACTCCGCATTCTGCATAAGCCCTGACAGTATCGTATGTAATACCGCCTGATGATTCAATTTCGTACCTGTCACCAATGAGCTTCACTGCAGCCTGTGTATCCTCGATGCTGAAATTGTCAAGCATTATTCTGTTTACTCCTCCTATATCCAGGATACTGCTGACATCTTCAAGGTTTCTGGCTTCTATTTCAATTTTGAGCTTCCTGCGGTTCCTGTTGAGATACTCCCTTGTTTTCTTAATGGCTTGCTCAATACCTCCGGCATATACTATGTGATTATCCTTCAGCATTATCATATCAAATAATCCCATCCTGTGATTCAGTCCGCCTCCAATCCTTACAGCCTCCTTTTCAAGGAATCTCAGTCCGGGAGTTGTCTTCCGGGTGTCAAGTATCTTTGCCTTGGTGCCGGCTATGCTCGTGACATACTTATCCGTGCTCGTGGCAATTCCGCTCATCCTTTGCATAATGTTCAGCACCAGGCGTTCGGCTTTCAGGATCGACTGCTGCCTTCCCGAGACATAAAATGCAATATCTCCTGGTTTGATCCTGCTCCCGTCTTTAAGCAGTATTTCACATAAGAGGGTATCATCTATCGCTGAAAAAGCCCTGGCTGCCACATCAACTCCTGCAATTATTCCATCTTCCTTGATCAGGAGCATGGCTTTACCCATTGCTTCCCAGGGAATACAGGCAAGAGAGGAATGATCTCCATCCCCAAGATCTTCGCCGATACTTCTCAAAATAAACTCCCTGAGAACTCTATTTTCCATTTTCAGCTTCGATGCGTATAGTATGAATAAGAAGCTCGGATCCCACTTTTTTCAGAAGGAAATAGACCCTGAAATCACCCCTCTCCGTCTTAAGTATGCCAATGGCATATTGTGCATCGCTTTTGGCGCCCTGGTGACGTATAATGAAATCCCTGGTCCTGTAGGTAGTGAAAAAATCATTCAGAATAGCTTCAGCTACATTCTTCTTGTAAAAGTCTTCCTTATCGAGAAGCAATACTCCTACCGTGGAATTCATATATTTTGAAAGCTCGGCGGCATTGCCTGCCTTGAATGCAATGGAAATCCCGTCAGGGATCTTTACCTGATCCTGTTCATTGAAGGTCAGCGTGCTGAGCGTTATGATTATTACCGGAACAATGTTAATGATCTGCATCTTGTCACTTTTTTCCCGCCCTGTATAACTCTTTGCATTACAAATTTAACTAATTTCATTAAAGAAAGCAGTTCTGACTGATCAATATAATTATAATTGCACGGGCACGTTTTTAATTATACTTTTACACAAAAGTCACGCCAATATTTATGAAGATGGCTTTGCTGCAGACGGGAAAGACGTCAGAGAGGCATATTGCCGACGGAGTCAACATGTATTCGACACGTATCAGGAAATATACAGGATTCGAGATAATTACAATCCCTGATATAAAAAACAACAGGAATATGCCTGTGACTGAGCAGAAGATCAGGGAGGGTAAAAAGATACTCGAATCGGTTGGCAGGGACGATTATATTGTTCTGCTGGATGAGATGGGAAAAGAAATGAGGACTACTGAATTTGCTGACTGGATAAGAAAGCATTCAATGACGACAGGCAGGAGGACACTGTTTGTCACAGGCGGACCATGGGGAGTATCGGATGAGGTGTACAAGGCTTCTGATTTCAGGTTATCGCTTTCAAAAATGACTTTTCCCCGCCAGCTTATCAGGCTGGTGTTCATGGAACAGCTTTACAGGGCTTTTACAATAATAAAAGGTGAGCCATATCACCATGAATAGAATATAATTTGCCGGTATGAACAGGAACAATCGCAGATTATTTCTTGCTATTTCCGCCGTCATCCTCCTGGCGGGTGCAATAATCTCGGAATTAATCTATTTCAGTGATTATGAATATCATGTCAGGACAAGGAGATTTAATAAAATTCTCTCTGAGAAAGAGAAAGTGATGGAGGAGTGCCTTAATGACCTCAAACTGATACTCGCCAACGGAGAGCCCCATGGATCACTAAAGGAAAAAAATCTTTTCATGCTTGCCGGGGGAAACCGGATTACCATCCTGGAGTACATTGACAATAAGCTTATTCACTGGTCTGATAACGGATTTGATGTGCCCAGGGAAATACACGATGACTCTTTTTATGCGAAACCGATAATTTTCATACAGAATGGCTGGTTCATTCCAAGAACAATCCAGGCAGGAAATGAGAAAATCGTCGGACTGCTCCGGGTAAGAACGGACTATGGTTTTGAAAATGATATTATCAGGAATGGATTTGAAAGAGATTTCAAATTGCCTCAAGATGCAGGTTTTACCACTGTCAAGGATAGTTCAGGATACAACATTTACAGCGCTGGCGGTGATTTTCTGTTCTCAATTCTGTTTCCTGAGATAAAAAGCAACACTCCTCTGATCATAATACCGATATTATTCTGGTCATTGTTTTTCATAGCCCTGGTATTGATGATACTGGCGCTTGCTAAAATAATGGCTGACAGGGGAATGAATGTCCCGGGCCTTCTTATTTCACTTGCTTTATTTGCCCTTCTTTATTTTGCTCTGCTTTTTACCAGTAAACCGGAGGTGATATTCCGGACCGGACTTTTCTCTTCCTACCATTTCTCGCTGAATGAACTGATCCCTTCCCTGGGACACCTTCTTCTGTTAAGCATTTTAGGTGCGGTGTTTTCGTTTTGTTTATATAAATACCTGCCTGAAGAGCCTGTGAACAGTGAAAACAAGCTGAAGAGTTTAACGGTAATGAGTCTTTTTTTACTTGCCGCTTCATTATTCTCAGGTGTTCTCCATCATCTTTTCATTCACCTCGTCTCTGACTCAAACATAAGTTTTGAGACATACAGGATACTTAACCTGACATTTTACAGTGCAGCAGGATTTTGCAGCATATTCCTATTCTCGCTGGTACCTTTTTCCCTTGTGCTGAAGGTCGTAAGGATATGCAATGACGCCAGTCCGGGGAGGTATGCACTTCCTCTCATCATCTCCCTTG